>Ga0209380_10000073_pt1 | contig 56642 bp, 47 predicted proteins | sample HubBroMetageWFT6_FD_188347 | JGI IMG/M metagenome (GOLD analysis project Ga0209380, IMG submission 188347) | Warmed and freeze-thawed soil microbial communities from the Hubbard Brook experimental Forest, New Hampshire - Hubbard Brook CCASE Soil... | ecosystem: Environmental > Terrestrial >...
CAAGGAGAGCATCGGCGACGTCGATGTGCTCGCGGCGGCCGAGGACTCCGCGCCTCTGATGGCGGCGCTCACCGCAATGCCCGAGGCCGCCGAGGTCATTGCCTCCGGACCGACGAAAACCTCGATCCGGACCGTAGCCGGCCTGCAGGTCGACCTGCGCGTGGTGGCGCTGGAGGTGTGGGGCGCCGCCCTGCAGTACTTCACCGGATCGCAGGAGCACAACGTCCGGATCCGCGAGCTCGCGGTCCGCAGGAAGCTCAGGCTGTCGGAATACGGCCTGTTCGACGCCCCGACCGGCGACCTCATCGTGTCCACCACCGAGGAGGAGGTCTACGAGCGCCTGGGGATGCAGTGGATACCGCCGACGCTCCGCGAGGACACCGGCGAGGTGCAGGCCGCGCTCAAGGGCCGGCTTCCCGATCTGGTGACCGAGGCCGACGTCCGCGGTGACCTGCACTCGCACACCAACCTGACCGACGGGCTCGCCAGCCTCGAGGACATGGTCAGCGCCGCGCGCGAGAAGGGCTACGAGTACTACGCGATCACCGACCACGCGCCGAACCTCGTCATGCAGCGGATGACCGACGAGAAGATGCTCGCCCAGCGCGAGCAGGTGCGCAGGCTCGCCGACAAGCTGGCGACCGACGGCGGCCGGCCGATGGTGCTGCTGCACGGCACCGAGCTGAACATCGCTCCCGACGGCAGCGTGGACTGGCCCGCGGACTTCCTCGAGGGGTTCGACGTGTGCGTCGCGTCCGTGCACTCGCACTTCGACCAGCCCCGGCCGGAGATGACGAAGCGCTTCATCACCGCCTGCGAGAACCCGTACGTGAACGTCATCGGCCACCCGCTGACCAGGAAGATCGGCCGCCGCCCGCCCGTCGACGTCGACCTCGGCGAGCTCTACCGGGCCTGCGCGCGAACCGGGACCGCACTGGAGGTCAACTCCCACCCCGCGCGGCTGGACCTGCCGTCCGCGCACATCAAGGCCGCCCGAGACGCCGGCGTCAGATTCGCGATCGACACCGACTCGCACTCGCTGCGCGACCTCACCTATCTCCAGTACGGGGTCGCGACGGCCCAGCGCGGCTGGCTGACCCCGGACGACGTGATCACCACCTGGCCGCTGGACAAGCTGACCGAGTTCCTGCAGAAAAATCGATAGGACGGGAACGAGGCGGAGCCGGGCCGATCATGCCCCCCAATGCCCTTGTCGTTGGCGGTTCGGCACGGAATCCTGGCAAATGTGATCCAGCCGCGGGGGAACCTATCGACACGCCGTGCGACGGCTCACTGGGTCGTGCTCGCAGCCGCGACGCTGACCACGCTGGTTGCGGCCGCGGTCGGGGCGGCGCTGACGGTGTTCGCCGGCCAGGCGCTGCCGCTCGCGCTCCGGCACGACCTGTCCGATTCGCCCGGCACCGCGCTGTCCATCGCCGGCCCGGTGAGCAACAACCAGGCGGCGGCAACGGCGAGCACGCTGCGGACGGCGGTCGCGCACACGCTCGGCCGGGTGCCGTTCGAGTTCTGGTCGGGGACGTGGTCCGACCCGCTGGACCTGGTGCCCGGCGCGCTGCCCGCCCGGCCGGCCACCGCGAGCAAGGGGACCTCGCTGCTGCTCGAGGCGGCGACGCTGGACGGCATCACGAGCCACGCCGTGCTCGTGTCCGGCCAGTGGCCACCGGCGCCCGCCGCCGGCCAGGTCATTCCTGCGGCCCTCCCGGCGTCCGCGGCGGCGCTGCTGCACCTATCGCCCGGTGACGTGCTCACGCTCAGGGACGGGATCAGCAACGCCAGGATCAGGTTCCGGATCACCGGCCTGTTCGCGCCGCGCAGGCTGTCCGGCACCGCGGCTTCCTACTGGGGGCTGAACACGATCCCCGCCAGCGGCTCCGACGCCCAGAGCGGGTACACCGTGTACGGTCCGCTGCTGGTCAGCCCGGCCGCCTTCGGGCCGACCGCGAAGGCGCTCACGGCCAGGACCGGGACCTGGCTCGCCCAGCCGGACATGGAGAAGCTCGCCGACGCCGCGCTGCCCGCGATTTCTGGTGACGTGTCCGCGCTGCAGCAAGCGCTGCTGACCTCCAGCGCGCTCGGCGGCATGCAGATATCCACCAGCCTGCCGTCGGTGCTGAGCGCCACCGCCAGCAACCTCTCCGTGTCCAGGTCGCTGCTGGTGATCAGTGCCCTTCAGCTACTGGTGCTCGCCCTCGCCGCGCTGCTCGCGGTCGCGCGCCTGCTGGCCAGCCAGCGCGAGACCGAGACGGCGCTGCTGGGCGCCCGCGGGGCCACCCGCTGGCAGCTCATCCGGATGACGGCGACCGAGGTCATCCCGCTGTGCGCCGCCGCCGCCGCGGTCGGCGCCCTGGCCGGCATCCGGCTCGCCGGCCTGCTAACCACCGCAGGACCACTGAAGGCCGCGGGCCTGAGGCTGCCCGGCCCGGCGTTCCTGCTCGGGGGGGCCAGCGCGGGCAGCACGGCGGGCACCTGGCTCGACGTGACCGCCGCGGCGCTCGTGGTCACGGTGATCGCCGTGGCCGCGCTGCTCGCGCCCATGCTCGGCACCGGGCCCGCGATCACGGAAGCACGGGCCCGGCGTGGCCGGCAGGCCGCGATCGTGGGCGCAACCCGGGTCGGCGCTGACCTCGCACTCATCGTGCTCGCCGTCCTGGCCGGCTGGCAGTTGCGCCGCTACTCCGCGGGCAGCGGCTCTGACGCCACCATCGACCCGGTGCTCGCCCTGGCCCCGGCCCTCGCGCTCGCGGGCGGGACCGTCGTTACGCTGCGGCTGCTGCCGGCTGCGGCCAGAGCCGGGGACCGGCTCGCCGGGCGCGGGCGGTGGCTGACGGCGTCGCTTGCTGGCTGGCAGGTGAGCCGCCAGCCCCTCCGCCAGGGCGGGGCAGCACTGCTGCTCGTAATGGCCGTCGCGACCGGAACCGTTGCTCTCGCCCAGCACGCCAGCTGGGCTCGGTCTGCCCGCGACCAGGGCTCGTTCGCCGCGGGCGCGGACGAAAGGGTCGACGCCTCCGCTACGCTCGCTCCGGGCGCGACCGGCGTGATCACGAACGCCGCGGGCGTCCGGCACGTTATGGCGGTCTACGTCCAGCTCGCGGCGTCGCCCACCGAGATCCTCGCGGTCGACGCGGCTCAGGCGGCGGACACCGTGCAGATCCGCCCCGACCAGGCCGGCGTCCCTGAGGCCAGGCTGTTCCGCGAGATCACGCCGAGGACAACGCCGTCCACTCCTATCCCCGGCCATCCCGATGCGATTACGTTCACTGCCGCCCTCACCCCGACGGGTCAGGCGAGCGCCGTCGCCAGGGAGCTCGGGCCGGTAGCCGTCACCGTCACGGTGGCCGACCGCACCGGCGACATGTACCAGCTCGACGCGGGCACACTGCCTGCCGACGGCCGACAGCACGTCCTGTCGGCGGCGCTAGGCGGCGCCGACGGCAGCTACCCTCTGCGCCTGGTCCAGATCGCGCTCAGGTACCAGATGCCCCCGGCCCAGGAAGCGGCCCTGGCGCTCACCGTTACCGGCCCCGCGCTCAGCGGCTGGCACGCGGCCGCGACGTCACCTGATCTGCAAAACATCCAGTCCGCCGGCGCAGCGGCCGGCGTGACCGCCTTGCCGGCCACCGGCACGTGGGCGGTCAGGGGGGACACCGCCGCTTTCACCTTCAGCTCCGGCTTCGGCCAGGCGCTGAATTACAGCGGGCCTCCGCTGCCGGTCTCGGCACAGGTGGCCCTGAACGCCCCCTCCGGGCTCGGCCTGGCACCGCTTCCGGCGATCGCCACGAGCGCGTTCGCGGACGCGAACAACATCGGTGCCGGATCGATCGTGCCGGGCACGCTCAACGGCCTGCAGGTCCCGCTGTCGATCGTCGCCGTCGTGAAGAGCTTCCCTACGGTGACCGGTAGCAGCGGAGCGCTCATCGTCGACCTGCCTGCCGTCCAGCAACGGCTGATCAGCCAGGGGGTGCCGCCGCTCCTCGTCACCGAGTGGTGGCTGGCCACCACCAGCCACCAGATCCTGCCGGGCCTGTCCGGCGCGCTGCCACCGGGCAGTGCCGTCACCGGCGCCGCCGAGGCCACCGCGGCGATAACCGCCGACCCGCTGTCAGCCGCGCCGCAGCAGGCACTGCTCGCGCTTGCCATCGCGGCCGCGCTGCTCGCGATCACCGGATTCTGGGTGTCGATCGCCGCCAACGTCAGGCAGCGGCGCGGCGAGACCGCGCTGCTCGCCGCGCTGGGCGTCAGCCAGCGTCGGGCGGCACTGCAACTGTGCCTGGAGAAGCTGATGCTCAGCGTTCCCGCGGCGCTGCTCGGCGTCATCCTCGGCACGGTGGTCGCCAGGCTGCTCGTGCCCGCGGTCACCCTGACCGCCGCCGCGACCCAGCCCGTCCCGCCGCCGGTGACGCTGTTCGACCTGCCCCAGACGCTGCCGCTCGCCGCGGCCGTCGCCATCCTCCCCGCGCTGGCCACTGCGCTGATCATGATCAGGCGCCCGGATCCCGCGGCCGAGCTACGCGCGGCAGAGGCGACATGAACGTGAACACTCACGCCGCGCAGATGAACACCAAGCGCCTGACCGGCATGGGCGCGGTCGCGACGCTGGCGCTAGCGATGCTCGTCTTCGCCTGCGTGCTCGCCGCTACGGCCGGGCCGCGCGAAGCCCTGACCACGAGGACGCAGGCCCTGCGGCAGACACTCGCCCCCATCCCGCCACTCGAGCGGGCAATCCTGGTGAGCACCACCTGGAGCCAGTTCAGCAGCAGCGTATACATGCCTGGGGTCAGCTTCACCGATGGTGAGCTGAGCAACCTCCTGGGCCAGTTCAATAGCGACTTCGACACCGGTGTCCTGCACCTCGCCCCAGTCTCCGCGGACTGGGAGGGCATGACGACCGCCGAGCAGACGGTGGTCGGCACCCTCGCCGGTACCGGCGACCTCTCGGTGGAGATGCAGGTCAGCTCCCGCCTCCCGGAGACCAGCTATCTGCGTGTACTTGCGGGCAGCCTGTCCGCCCCGGCCCCGCCAGCTTCTGGCGGTTACTTTCCGACGATCGACGTGGCGGTGACCCAGCGGACCGCGGACAAGTTCGGCCTGAGGGTCGGCTCGACGGTGCGGTCCGGCTCCCCGCCGGACCCATCGTCCGGCGTGGTGCGGCCCATCACGCTCAGGGTGACGGCAGTCGTGGCGGAAAGCCAGCCCGATTCGTCGTTCTGGGAAGCCGACCCCTCCCTGGCGGCGCCCCAGCTGAACGTGCCGGGGAATGCGCCGCCGTACTGGACTTCCGGCGCGTTCGCCGTGCCCAGCGAGTCCGCCGCGGTCCAGCAGGACTACGGCCCTGGCTTCCTGCAAGTGCAGTGGGTACTCCCCCTGAACTTCGGCGCGCTGCTGGGAGACCAGGCGCAGGTACTGGACGCGGAGCTGCAGAGAGACGTCACGCAAGAGCCGCAGCTGGCCGGCCCGCTGGCGCCCGTGGCGAGCGTGGTTACGGTCAGCACTGGCGTGCAGCAGACACTGGGAGCGTTCATCGACACCGCCGACGCGGTCGACGTGCTCCTGTGGCTGCTGTACGTGAGCCTCGCGGTGATCGCCGCCATCGTGCTGCTGCTCGCCGCCCGGATGATCGTGCTCCGCCGCGGCCCGGAACTGTCGCTGCACCGCGCCCGCGGCGCGTCCCTGCTGCAGATTGGCCTGGCCGCCGGCCGGGGCGCGGCGATCGGCTGCGTCCCCGCCGCCATCGCGGCCACTGCGGTGGCAGTGTTGCTGCTACCCGGCCAGGCGCCGCCTGGCGGCTGGTGGCCGGGGCTCGCGGTCCTGATAGTCGCGGTCGGCGGTCCCGCCGTCCTGGCTGCCTGGCAGCAACGGCCGCCGCGCTCCGCCCGCGGCCGGGCCGCGAGCGGCTACTCCCGGCCCGGACAGCCGGGACTGAGTCAGCCCAGCCTGGGCTACGGCGCGCTCGGCTACCGCAGGCGCGGCCGACGCCGGTTCCGGGGCAGCGTCCGGCTGGTGGTCGAGGTCGCCGCGGTGCTCGCCGCCATCGCGGGAATCGTGGTGTTCCGGCAGCAAGGCACCCAGCCCGGCACCAGCGTGAACTTCTACACCAGCGCCGCGCCCGTGCTGATAGCCGTCCCCGCCGTCATCGTCGTGCTGCGGATTTACCCGCTGATCCTGCGCGGGCTGCTGCGCGGGGCCGCCCGCGGGCGGGGGGCGACCGGGTTCCTCGGACTGGCCCAGGCAGCACGGGCCGCGCTCACCCCCGCCCTGCCGGCGTTCGCGCTGGTACTCGCGATTACCGTGGCCGCCTTCGCGGGCATGGTCCGCGACGCGGTGACCCGCGGGGAGGTCAGCGCCTCCTGGCAGGCGGCGGGGGCGGACGTGACGATCTCAACCGTCGGCCAGCCCGTAGCGATTTCCGCCGCCGCCCAGCACGCGTTCGCGGCGGTGCCGGGGGTAGAGCACGCCGCGGTCGTATCGGAGTGGACGCTGCGGGCGCCGAACGGTGTCCTGATGACCGGCATCGCCGTCGATCCCGCCGCCTATTCGGCGCTCGTCGCGTCCTCGAAGACCTGGCCGGCCGTCGCCGGTGGCCTGCTGACCGGGGACCAGGTACTCGCCTCCCCGCGGGTGCTCGCGGAATTCGGCGGCAAGACGGTTTCACTGACCTCCGACAGCGGCGGCGCGCCGATCCGGGTCCGGGTCGCCGGAATGCTGTCAGGCACGCCCGCGCTGCCGGCCGGCGGAGCATTCGTCCTCATGCCCGAATCGCTCATCGCCCACGACCAGCTCGTCGCACCCGACGTCATGCTGCTTAACGGGCCGGGAATCAACACCGCCAGGCTCACCCGGCTGGTGGACAAGATGCTGCCGTCGGCAATCACGACTGACCGCTTCGAACTGCTGGGGCAGATGACCGGCGCGCCGGTGCAGCGCGGTGCCTTCCTGCTGCTCGCGCTGGCACTGGCGGTCGCTGCCGGGCTGGGTCTGGCGGTGATGCTTCTGCAGCTGGCACTCGGCGCGGCGCACCGGGAAGCCACCCTGGCGCGGCTGGCGACCATGGGACTTGACGAGGGGCAGCGGGCCAGGCTCGTGGTGCTCGAAGTACTCCCGGCAGTCATCGCGGCAGCGATCGCCGCCGTCGCGTCAGCCGTAGCGCTGCCGCGGATCGTCGCGCCGGCGATCAACCTGTCCGTCTTTACCGGCTCCAGCGCCGGCGTGCCCCTCGTCCCCGACGTGACCTCGCTGGCGCTCCCGGTCACCGGGCTGATCCTGGTGGCTGCTGTGACCCTGACAATCGAGATACGAACGCGGCGCGGCGTGGTATCGACCCTGCGCGGAGGTGAGTGAGTTGGCCGGGCTTGAGGCGCTCCGGGTAGACCCGGTGCTAAGTTCCGGCGCCGGTTATGGCGACGGCGCGCTGATCATCTGCGACCGGCTGGTGCGCATCTACAGCGCCGAAGGCATCGAGGTGCAGGCGCTGCAGGGCCTTGACCTGGTGATCTCGCGCGGCGAGATGACGGCCCTGGTAGGCGCATCGGGGTCCGGCAAGTCCACGCTGATGAACATCCTGGCCGGGCTCGACGCGCCGACGGCCGGCGTGGTCCGGGTGGCCGGGCACGATCTGGGGTCAATGTCAGCGCGGCAGCGGCTCCTGTACCGGCGTTCGGTGGTGGGGTTCATCTGGCAGCAGACATCGCGAAACCTGCTGCCGTACCTGACCGCGCTGCAAAACGTGCAGCTGCCGCTGCGGCTCGCGGGCGCGTCCGGCTCGGTGCGCCGGTCGCGCCCGCGCGATCTGCTTGAAGTGCTCGGGGTCTCGCATTGCGCGGGGCGCCGGCCCGACCAGATGTCCGGCGGCGAGCAGCAGCGAGTATCGATCAGCGTGGCGCTCGCGGGCTCGCCGTCCCTGCTCCTGGCCGACGAGCCCACGGGTGAACTGGACACCGAGACGGCGGCCTCGGTTTTCGGTGCCCTGCAGACGGCTAATTCTGAGCTCGGGGTCACCGTGCTGGTCGTGACCCACGACCCGGAGGTGTCGGGGATGGTCCGGCGGGTCATCGCGATCAGGGACGGGCGGACGAGCACGGAGACGCTGCGTTCTGATTCGCCGGACGGCTCGGGCCAGGGACACGCGGTGGAGTGGGCGGTGCTCGACCGATTCGGGCGCCTGCAACTGCCGCCAGACATGACCGAGGCGCTCGGCATGCGCGATCGTGTCCGCCTGGAAGGCGAGCCCGATCACATCGGTGTCTGGCCCGACCGCTCGGGTGAGGCGGATCAGTGAAGAACATGATTGATGTCCGGGATGTCACGCGAAGCTACGGCAGCGGGTCAACCACGACGATCGCGCTGCGCGAAGTCACCTTCGCTGTCGGCGCGGGCAAGCTGATCGCGCTCCGCGGGCGGTCCGGGTCAGGGAAGACGACGCTGCTCAACGTCGTCGGCGGCCTCGACGCCCCGGACGGCGGCTGCATCTCGGTCGCCGGCCACGACGTGACCGCGATGAGCGAGCGGGAGCGGATGCGGCTGCGGCGACAGACCGTGGCGTACATCTTCCAGTCGTTCGGGCTGCTGCCGGTACTGTCCGCCGCCGAGAACATCGGCGTGCCGCTGCGGATCGCCGGGGTCGCGCCGAAGGAGCGCGAATCCAGAGTCGAGCTGCTGCTGTCGATCGTCGGGCTCGCCGACCATGCGAAGCAGCGCCCGGCGGAACTGTCCGGCGGTCAGCAGCAGCGGGTGGCGATCGCACGGGCGCTCGCCGCCCGGCCGTCGCTACTGCTCGCCGACGAGCCCACCGGCCAGCTCGACCGCGAGACCGGCCGGCAGATCATGCGGCTGCTCCGGGCCGTGGTGGAGTCCGAGGGCGTGACCGCGCTCGTCGCCACCCACGACCCGGCACTGATCGACCTGGCCGACTCCGTCCTGCAGCTGGTCGACGGCAGGATCACGGCCTAGCGCTCGTCCGCCGCCGCACCGGCGAGCCCGGCCCGCCCCTGCGCCCGGCCGGCGTTCGCCGCGGGCACCCGGGTCGCCGGGTCCAGCGGGTTGATGCCGACCGCTGCGGCCGAGGCCAGGTCGGGCTGGATGACCGTGACCTCGGCACCGCCGTCGCGGAGCCGGCCCACCACGGCGCGCAGCGGCAGCGGCGAGGGCAGCGGTGAGTCAAAGCCGAGCGGCGAGATGATCACGATGTCGGCCGACCCGGCCGCCAGGTCGGCGTTATCGCCGGACCGGACGCCGCCGTCCATGTAGCGCCGGCCGTCGATGGTCACCGGCGGCCAGACTCCCGGCACCGCGCAGCTTGCCGCCACCGCATCGATGACGCTGACACCGGAGGAGCGGTCGAACAGCCGCAGCTCGCCGGTGAGCACGTCGACCGCGGTCAGCCGCATCGGCCGCTCCGGCCAGACCGGCATGGGCAGCCGCGACTCAATCACAGCGCGCCGGTCCGACTCCGGAACCGTCGCGGCCTCGAGAGCATAGGTCCCGAGCCGGCGCAGCGCCTCCTCGGGAGAACTCGCTCCGGACAGGTACTCCGCGATCTCGGCGCCGACCGTGGCGAGGTCAACGCTGGCGAAGATCTCGGCTGACTGCAGTGCCGGGTCGACCTGGCGCTCGAACAGCTCCGCGAGCGCGAGCCCGCTGCCCAGGTGTGCGGCTACGGTCGAGCCCGCCGACGTGCCGATGACGACGTCCGCTTCAGTAACGTCCTGCCCGGCGTCGGCCAGGCCCGCCAGAAGCCCGGTCATCCACGCGATGCCCGCGACGCCGCCGCCGCCGAGTACAAGCGCCCGGTCATTACTCATCAAGATCCTCCTGCGGCGGACGCCGCAGCGTCAGCGACTGGAATCCGTGGTCCCAGCCTTCCTGGGTGACGAGGTGAAAGTCCACGACCTCGAAGTGCTCGCGGGTGAACGCCAGGATCTGCTCGTCGGTGCGCCAGGAGAAGAACCGCGGCGGGACGTGCTCGTCGTCGCTGAACTGCCCCTCTTCGCCTTCGCCGCCGTAGACGCCGAGAAAAAGCAGCCCGCCCGGCCGGAGCAGGCTGGCAATCGCGGCGAGAACGCCGGGAAACCGCGAGTTCGGCACGTGCAGCAGGCAGTTCATCGCGTGCACGGCATCGAAGGGTGCGCCCGGCTCCGACTCCGGCGCGAGCGAGGGCCGGCTGAAGTCCAGGACCTGGGCGGCGAGGCCCTTGGCCCGGCAGCGCTCCACCATCGCCGGCGAGAGGTCCGTCGCGAGGACCCGCAGGCCGTGCTCGGCGAAGAACAGGCTGTCCTGCCCGGTGCCGGCGCCGATCTCCAGCAGCGTGCGGCAGTTCTCCTGCTCCAGCCGCCGGAGGAACCCGTCTCGCTCGGCCAGCTTCCAGGGCGCTTTCTCGTGCTGGTCGCGCCTGCGAGCGCCGGCTTCGTCGTAGGACGCCAGCAGACCGACCTGGATCTGCTCGTACGTGCCGTCAGTCATGCCGCTATATTTCCAGCCCTGCCCGGGGGATGCAGCCCAGCGGAATACGCGACGAAAATCGCGGCGCCCCGCGACCGGGTCAGGCCGGTAGGTAGTCAGCTCAGCGCCGGAACGACGGCTCGTTGACCGTCCAGAGCGGCCTCTCCCCGCGCTCGAATCGCAGGAGGTTCGCTGCGAACGCATCGCTCGTCGCGCTGAACATGTGGCCGGTCAGCCAGCCGACGTGCGGCGTGACGATCACGCGCGGATGCCGCACCAGCGGATCGTCCGGGTCGGCGGGCTCGTTGACCAGCACGTCCAGGCCGGCCCCGCCAACCTGGCCCGACTCCAGCGCCGAGAGCAGCGCGCCCTCGTCGACCAGCCGGCCCCGGGCCACGTTGACAAAGAGCGCGCCGGGCTTCAGCGCGGCGAACTCGGCCGGCCCGAGTAGTCCCTCGTTCCCGTCATGAAGCATCGCGCAGCAGATCACGGCGTCGGCCTCGCCGAGCAGCACCGGAAGCTGGTCAGGGCCGGCGACGAGCGCCAGCTCGGCCGGGCCGCCGAGTTCCGGCCGCGCCCGGACGCCGAGCAGCCGCGATCCGAACGGCGCGAGCCGCCGGGCCACCGCCGAGCCGATCGCGCCGAGGCCGACGATCACCACGGTGGCGCCGACCAGCGACCGGCCAACCGGCCGCTCCGCGACCTGGCGCGCGGCCAGCGCGGTGCGGGACTCGTCCAGCCGCCGGGCCAGCGCCAGCAGCAGGAGGACGGCCAGCTCGGCGCAGCTGTCGGCGTTCCCGCCGACGTCGCCGGGCACCCTGGCGACCTGGATCCCGAGCTCGGTCGCGGTCGTCACGTCGACGCCCTCAAGGCCCACGCCGAACTGCTGGATCAGCCCGAACGCCCCGGCCTTCAGCACGTCGGCGCCGATCCGGCCAACCAGCGGGCACAAGACGTCCACGCCGTCCAGGTGAGCGGCGACCTCACCGGCAGGGCACGCGGCGACTTCCCAGCCCGGCAGCCGGGCGGCGATCGCATCGAAGGTCGGCTCGGAGCCCAGCCTCTGCCGGTTGAACAGAACCTTCACGGAAGCGCGGCGACGAGCTCGTCGACCGGCTTGCGCCGCCCGGTGTAGAACGGGATCTCCACCCTCGTGTGCCGCCGCGCCCGGGCGCTGCGCAGGTGGCGCATCAGGTCCACGATCCGGTGGAGCTCGTCGGCCTCGAACGCGAGCATCCACTCGTAGTCGTTCAGCGAGAAGCAGGCCACCGTGTTGGCCCGGACGTCGGGATAGTCGCGGGCCATCTTCCCGTGCTCGGCCAGCATCTCCCGCCGCTCGGCGTCGTCGAGCAGGTACCAGTCGTAGGAACGGACGAACGGGTAGACGCTGACGTAGTTCTTGGGCTCCTCCCCGGCCAGGAACGCCGGGATGTGGCTCTTGTTGAACTCGGCCGGGCGGTGCAGCGCCATCGCCGACCAGACCGGCTCGCTCGCCCGCCCGAGCGCCGTCCGGCGGAACCGCGCGTACATCTCCTGCAGGTCATCGGCGGTCGGCGCGACCCACCAGAACATGTAGTCCGCGTCCGCCCGCAGGCCCTGCACGTCGTAGCAGCCCCGGGTCACCACGCCCTTGCCGGCCGCCTGCTGGCACAGCTCGGTCACCTCGACCGCCAGCCCGGCCCGGCCGCCCGCCTCGGCCGCGGCCTGCTCGACCGCCAGCGGGCCGCTGACCTTGAAGACCGACCACATCACGTACCGGATGAGCTCGTTCAGCTCGCGGGCCTTCGGCCGGCCCTGCTCCTGCTCTCCTGCCATGACATCTTGTCTACCAGAACCCTGAGCGCACCGAACTCGGGGCGCCCTGACCCGGGGATCTGCGGGTTACTGGCCCTGCGGCGGAGCCAGGGCGGGGAGCCTCGTCAGCAAGTTCGTCCGGTAGATCAGGATCGTGCGGTCGGCCACCCGGTAGATCGCCGCCGGCCGGCCGAAATACCGCTCGTATTCCCCGGCCGTGAACGCGTCCCAGGGGTAGGCATGGGCCGGATCGGCGATCACGAAATTCGCGTCGTGCGCCGACGGGCTGAACCAGTCGTACTTCGTCATGATGCCGTAGACGACGAACTTGCCGGACGTGTCGTAGACCGCCCGGACCTGGACCTGGTTGCCTGACTGCAGGGTGACCGCGGAGGAATCGAAGTACCCGGCGATGCCGTAGGTGAGTCCGTGGGCCTTGAGCCACGCGGCGAGGGGAACCGCTGGCGGCGTCACCGGGGGCCGGGTGACCGCGGCGGCCAGCGGTATCAGCGCGGCAACGGCGGCGGCCGCCAGCACCACCCGAGCGCGGGCACGCGGCGCCCTGGCGATGCGCTCGGGCACGCACGCCCGCGCCGCCAGGACCGCGCCACCGGGCAGCACCGCCGCGACGTCGTAGGCGCGGCCGGCGGACAGCGTGGAGACCGTGTACACGGCGAGCTGGAGGACGATCGCGACGCACAGCAACTGCTCGGCCCGGCTCGCGCTGCGCCACGTCCAGACGACTCTCCCGAAGCCGAACGCGGCCGCCAGCAGGCAGATCAGGCCGAAGGTGGCTCCGAGGGTGCTCAGCAGCGTGCGGGGCTCGGTGAACGTCGCCCCGAACAGGGTGAGCAGGGCCCGCAGGGTCAGTGCTGCGTGATGCGGCCACTCCCCTGGCGGCGCGATCCCGTTTTTCACCCTGGTCATCGCGTACGCGCCGAAGTGCACCATCACCGCGCGGATCAGTGACGCCAGCGGCACGGACACGGCGGCTGCCAGCGCCATCGCCGTGTCATTCGTGCGGATCTTCCTGGCCGCCACGATCCGGTAGGCGCACACCAGCAGAATCGCTGGCACCGCGATGTAGCGGACCGTGGCGTCGCCGACCTGCCCGACGCACAGGATCACGCCGAGCAGCGGCGATGTGAAACGCCAGCCCGCAGCCCGGTCGATGAGCAGGAAGGAGCCCAGCAGGAACGCGGAGGTCCCGAAGTGGTCGGGCTGCTCGAGCAGGACCGCGACGCCCGGCAGGGTGACGAGCGCTGCGGCCATCACCGCGACCACGACTCCGCAGCGAGCGGCCGCCGCGAGGCCGCGGCTGCCCGTGCGGGCTACGGCCACCGCGAAGGCGACGACGATCAGGTAGGTGAGCGCGGCGGCCACGTGGGAGGTCGCGGTCTGCAGCCCGATCAGCAACTCACCGATCGCGTACAGCGGCAGCTCGAAGGTGTAGTACGTAACGTCGGCGATGATCCAGCCGTGCAGCAGGACGTTGCCGTGGAGCATGTCCCATCCCAGCAGCGCATCATTCGCCCCGTCCGAGGTCACCGGGCTGCTGAGCGAGATGCGGAACAGGCACGCGAACAAGACCAGGGCGCCGCCGATCCAGGCCGCAGCCGCCCACGCGGGGCCCGCCCTGGTGCCCGCGCCGGGATCGGGTGACCTGCCGGCCCTATCCGGTTCGCCCGGCGCTGGCCCGTCCAGCGCCGCCTCAGGGCCGCCCGGGTCCCGGGTTGATGTCCTCGGTCGCATCACGGATACGGGGGGATGTGGTGCGGCCACCAGCCGGTGACGAAGATGAGCAGCGCGGCTGACACGACCAGGATCGGCCAGAACACGAATCTTGGCAGTTTCGCGCCGGCGCCGATGAAGATGCCGAACGTCGTCAGCACGAACCTTGGCTTGGCGCCTGCGTCGGAGGACAGCACATAGGACAGGAATACCAGCACCGTGTACGCGATGAGCGGCACCGGCGCCCTGGCCGCGATCAGCAGCGCTATGCCGATGACCGCGGACCAGAACATGGCGATCAGCAGCGCGCCGGTGAAGGGGCGCGCTTCCAGGCCGATGTTGTTCCAGGTGATCACCTTGAGCTGCGCCAGGCCCCAGTCGATGTGCTGGTTCCAGCCCGCGCGCTCGATGCGGAACCAGAACAAGTAGTCGTGGTACTTGTGCCCGTAATAGGCGAAGTAGCCGAGCATTCCTAGCGGCGCCAGTAACGGAGCGGCCAGTGACCGCCACTCGCGCCGTGTCCAGACCGCATGCAGCGCGGCGATGCCGAGCACCGGGGTAAGGACGATCATCGTCGGGTCCGTGAGGCCCGCCAGGGCAGCGAGCGCGCCGGCGAGCAGCCACCGGCGGTCGAGCAGCGCCAGCAGGCAGCTCGCGGCGAGCGCGATCGCCAGCGGCTCGGTATAGAGCGTGGCGAGCGTCATCGAGCCGAACGCGCAGTACAGGAGCACCGCGCGGTCAGCGGTCCGGCGGTCCCGCACGCGAACAGCCAGCGCCCAGACCGCGACGGCCGATGCGGCACCCGCCAGTATCTGCACAATCAGACCGGCGGCAACGAAATTGCCCAGCGTCGCGTAGCTGACTAGCCTGATCAGCACCGGGAGCAGCGGGAACCACGCCGAGAGAAACGTCGCCACGAATGGTGACCCGCGTCCGTGCCGGGGCATCATCAGAATGGGATTCCCATAACCATACCGGGCGATGTCGCGATAGTGGACCCCGTCGCCGATCCAGAAATAGGCCGTCCAGGGCTGCGGCGAGTGATTGATCTCGTTGGCAATGTGCCAGGTCACCACGACAATGACCCAGGTCACGGCGAACGCCAGCAGGGGAAACAGCCATGGCCGCGGCAGCCGGTCGCTCAGCGCTGTGCTTGGCCCCCGGCCGGACTCGGTACGCAGACCCGATACGGCTGTTTCGATCATACGTGCCGCATCGTGGCAGATTAATGCAATAGCGCAGGATATCCGCGGTTAAATTCTTTGCCAAATATCAGGACCTGCCGGGAGGATCGCCCTTATGCCCGCTCAACTGATCCGCGCCGGTGACCTTTATCCCGGTGCTCCGTATGCCTACGCGGCGGTAGCACCACCAGGCAGCCTGATCTTTACGGCCGGCGCCTGCCCGATCACCATCGACGGGAACGTCAGCGCGCCGGGGGACTATGCCGCGCAGGCCGGACATGCGATGGCGAACCTGGTCACGGCGCTCGCGGCGGCGGGCGCCGGCCTGACCGACGTGCTGAAGACCACGGTCTACGTGGCGTCGGAACGCCAGCAGGACCTGGTCGAGGCCTGGGAGGTCGTGCGCGCTGCCTTCGGCACGCACGACGCGCCAAGCACATTGCTGGGCGTGGCTGTCCTCGGCTACTCGGGGCAGCTGGTCGAGATCGAGGCCGTCGCGCTACTTCGCCAGTAGGCGACGGGGCACGACCTGCAGGACCGGGCGGATGATCTCGTCCGCGAGCCAGCGGGCGACGTTGTCCGGCCCCGGCGGCCGTACCGCGAAGACGATATGCCGGAACCCCGCGTCTACAAGCCCGGTGACGGTCGCCCGGATGCCGGCCGCGTCGTCGGGCGGTATGACCAGCTGGACCGAGCGCGTCACGCTGGCCGGATCCCGGCCGATGTCGGCGCAGTGCTGGTCAAGCACGCGGCTGCGCTCGGCCAGGAACTCCATGCTCGCGTGCGGCGGGCCGGGGACGTTCCAGATGTCGGCCTGCTCGGCGACCAGCCTGAGCAGCCTCGTACCCGAGCCGCCGACGAGCACCGGCGGGCCCGGCCGCTGGACCGGCTTGGGCTCGCTGATGGTGCCGCGCAGTGTGTTGTACCGCCCGTCGAAGTCGAACTCGTCCTCGGTGAACATCTTCCTGACGATCGTGATCGTCTCGGCGAGCCTGCCGATCCCCTCGCCCGCAGAGACGAGCCGCAGCCCGTAGCCCGCGTACTCGGCCAGGCCGTTGTGCTGAGCCGGGCCGGCGGCGGGCACGGCCGCCGGCTCAAGCTGGCTCCTGGTGCCGCCGACGCCGACGCCCAGCACGAGCCGGCCGCCGGAGATCACGTCGAGCGTGGCCGCCATCTTGCCGAGGACGGCCGGGGGGCGGATCTGGCTGTTCGTGACCATGAGCCCGAGCCGGAGCCGCGCGGTCTGCGCTGCCAGCGCCGCCAGCAGCGTCCAGCCCTCGAAGCAGGCGCCGTTCCTGGGCCCGGTCAGCGGCAGCATGTGATCCCAGAGCCAGGCGTGCTCGATCTCGGGCACCTCGTCGGCCTGCTGCCAGGCACGCAGGATCCGGTCGTAGGTGGTGTGGATCGGAGTCGTCTTGAGACCAAACGTCAGCGGCGTCATGGTGCCTCCCAGTCCTCGTAATCATCAGTACGGCTGATCGTCAGCCTAGCTGAGGATCAGCGGGGCTGTACATTTGGATCCATGACCGACTCGCCGCCGGACGTGCTCGCCAGCCGGCTGGGCTACCTGTTCAAGCACGCGCACGCCCGGCTGCTGGACGTGGCCGGCCCGGCCATGGCGCCGTTCGGCATTGACGGCCGCGAGCTGGCCGTCCTTGCCGTCCTCGGGGCCGGCGCCCCGCTGTCGCAGCAGGAGGCGGCCGAACTGCTCGGCGTCGACCGGACGACGATGGTCGCGCTGGTCGACGAGCTGGAGCGGAAGGAGCTGGTCGAGCGGCATCGCAGTGCGGCTGACCGGCGCAAGAACATCGTCAGGCTGACGGAGAAGGGCCGGCGTTGCCTCGAGGGCGCCGGCGATGCCCGCGACGCGGCGGAGCGGCGGTTCCTTGAGCCGCTCGGCGAGTCCGGAGCGGCCGGCTTCGTCGCGGCGCTGCAGATCCTGGCCGGCGCCAGGCCGCTCTAGTTGTCGGCCGGCAGCGTTGCCACGTACGCCTGCACCTGCTCAACGGCGAGCCGGGCGGTCGCGATGCACGCCGGGATGCCGACCCCGTCGTAGGCGGCTCCGCACACGGCGATGCCGGGCAACGCGGCCACGCCGGCCCGGATGCGCGCCACCCGGTCCAGGTGACCGACGCTGTACTGCGGCAGCCCGCCGCCCCACCGGGTCACCCGGACGTCGCTGGGCTGGCCGCGCACCCCGGTAGCGGTGGCCAGGTCCGCGGCCGCCAGCGCGGCGAGTTCGCTGTCGTCGCGCTGCAGGATCGCCTCCTCCCCCAGCCGCCCGACAGAGCACCGGACGATGTAGTAGCCCGCGGCCTCCTGGCGCAGATGCGGCCACTTGACCGAGCTGAACGTCACCGCCTTCACCGCGTGCCGGTCCACCGCCGGCACCAGGAACCCGCTACCGCCCGGCGGAGCGGGAAGCGCCTCCTCCGGGTACGCCAGGGTCACGATCGCCATGCTCGCGTACTTGATCTCGGCCAGGGCCGCGCTGGCGGCCGCCCCGCCGCTGACCGGTTCGAGGAGCCGGCTCGCCGGCCTGCCCGGGGCCGCGATGATGACCGCGTCGACATCGACCGCCTCAGGCGCGTGGGCCGAGCCGACCGTGAGCCGCCAGCCGGTCGCGGTCCGGGCCAGCTCGCGCACCATCGAACCGGTCCGCACGCGCGCCTTGGACTGGGCCGCCAGGGTGGCCGGCAGGCTGCCGAGGCCGCCGGAGAGCGTCGTGAACACCGGCCGAGCGGCCGACGCGGGCGGGTTGCCAGCAGCCGGGCCAGCCGCGGCCGACGGGCCTGGCGCGGGCGGCAGCAGCGAAGCCGCGGCCTCGGCCAGCGAGCTGTGCCCGCGGGCCGCCTGCGCCAGCGCGGGCAGCGTCGCCTCGAACGACAGGTCGTCGCAGCTGCCCGCGTACACCCCGCCCAGGAGCGGCTCGACCAGCCGGTCCACCAGCTCGGCCCCGAACCGCCCGCCGACCCTGCTGGTCACGGACTGATCGCCGTCGGCCGGGCTGGCCGGCCGGGTCAGGTCGTCCCGAGCGCGCGCCAGCCCGGCACCGGACAGGATCCCCGTGGCCGCGAGCTCATCGAAGTCGGCCGGCACGCCCATGAACTGCCGCCGCGGCAGCGGCCTGAGCTGCCCGCGGGTCCAGATCCCGGCCGCGGTCGTGCCCGGCAGCACGAGCTCCCCGGCCAGCCCGGCGGCCGCGATCAGGTCGGTGCCCTCGGGCCGGCGCGCGAGCAGCGCCTCGGCGCCGGCGTCGACGGGCACGCCGGCCACCTCCGAGACGGCGAGCTTCCCGCCGAGGCGCGGCGATCCCTCCAGGACGATGACGTCGAGGCCGCTGTCCCGCAGCAGGAATGCCGCCGCCAGGCCCGAGATCCCGCCGCCGATCACGGCAACGCTGCGCGGCGCCATCAGTCGCACTCACCCGCCAGAACCGGTGTCCCCCAGTCGAACGCCTGGCCCGTCGCGCGCAGCCGGTCGCGCAGCTCGTCATCGCACAACGCCCCCCGCAGGCCCGCCGCGTAGCACTCCCGGCCGGACACGCCGAGCTGGGCGGCGGCGGCATACTCCCTGGTCAGGTCGGTGTCGAACATCGCCGGGTCGTCGGTCGACACCGAGCAGCTCACGCCCGCGGCGACCAGGTCGGGCAGCGGATGCTCGGCCAGGCTGGCCACCGACCGGGTGCGCACGTTCGAGACCGGGCAGACATCCAGCACTGTGCCCCGGTCGGCGAGCTCCCTGACCAGGCCGCCATCCGCGGCCGCCTTGATGCCGTGCCTGATCCGGTCGGCGCCGAGCGCCTCGAGCGCGCCGCGCACCGACGCCGCTCCGGCCGCCTCGCCGGCGTGCGGCACCGACCCGAGCCCGCCATCCCGGCCGATCGCGAACGCGCGCCGGTACAGCTCCGGCGGGAACCGGGCCTCGTCGCCGCCGAGGCCGAGCCCCACGATGCCCCGGCCGGCGTAGGCGACGGCGTACCCCGCATTGATCTCGGCGATCTCCTCAAGATGGGAACGGGCGATGTCCGGGGTCAGTCTCACCTGCACGCCGTGCAACTCAGTCGCTTCCTGCGCACCGTCGCAGTAGCCCGAGTACACCTCGTCCCAGCTGCAGCCACGCTGCACGGGCTCGGACGGCGCGAAGATCCCCTCGAGATAGACCGCCCCGTGACTGGCGGCCTCGGCCGCGTAGTCGACCACCACCTGGCGGAAGTCCCTGGCTGTCTGCAGCGCGCGGGTAGTGAGCGTCCAGACGTCAAGGAAGTGCCGGAAACTGGTGAAGCGATAGAGCTCGGCCAGCCCTTCGATCGTGTCGGCCGGCAGCGCCAGCCCGTTCCGCCTCGCGATCTGCATCAGGGTGGGCGGCCGCACCGTGCCCTCAAGATGGACGTGCAGCTCGATCTTCGGGAAGGTCACGGTTTCGATTATTGCGATCGGACGGAACCGGCCCGTCACCAGGCGCGTCCGAGCAGCATGACGAGGATCACATTGACTCGCAGCCCGGCACTTCGTAGCACCGTGCTGCGAGGTGCCGTGCTGACCGGCGCTCTCCTGCTCTCTGGCTGCCTGCTGCTCAGTGCGTGCGGCGGGGCGGCCGTGCCGTCCGCGTCCAGCGAGGGCACACCCGCCCACGCGCCCCCGGGCACGGCCGCCGGCGAGGCCGGGCCCGGAAGCATTGTGGCCGGCGCCAGCGGGACCACGAACGGCGCGAACTCGATAGCCGCCCAGCAGACCGCACGCGTGGCGCTGTCCACGCAGAGCATCATCTACACCGCCGGCCTCACGCTGCGCTCGCCGAGCGCGATGACGGCGGCGAAGCAGGCGATCACGATCGCGACCCAGGCCGGGGGCTATGTCTCGGGCGAGCACGCGGTCGCCGGCTCCCCCGGCAAGTCCGGCAGTACCGTCTCGCTGACCCTGAAGATCCCGGTGGACGACTATCAGGCCGTGCTCGCGGAGCTCTCGGGGGGATCAATCGGCAAGCAGGTCGCGCTGACCCAGCAGGCCACCGACGTCACGCAGGAAGTCGCCGACGTCAACAGCCTCGTGACCTCGCAGCAGGCCGCGATCGGTGCGCTGCAGGGCCTCCTCCGGCGGGCCGCGACGGTCAGCCAGCTGCTCCAGGTGCAGCAGCAGATCAGCAGTGATGAGTCATCGCTGGAGTCGCTCGAGGCGCAGCAGCGGGCGCTCGCGCACGAGACCAGCTACGCCACGATCACCATGACGCTGCTGAGCACGCAGCATCCCGGCACGGCCAAGCACAAGCAGCCGGCCAGGCGCGGCTTCGTGGCCGGGCTGGCCGCAGGCTGGCGGGCGCTCAGGCACACCACGACCGCGGTGCTGACCGGGCTCGGCGCGGCGCTGCCGTTCCTGATCGTGCTGCTGGTCCTGGCGGCCGCCGGGTACGCGGGCTGGCGGCGCAGCACCCGCCGCAAGACCGGGCCGACCGCCGTCAGCTAGCCGGCGGCACGGGCACGCTGTGCACGAGCTCGGTCAGTCTCGCCAGCACGTCGGGGTCGGTCTGCGGCAGCACGCCGTGCCCGAGGTTGAAGATGTGGCCCTCGGCCGTCCGCCCGCGGGCCACCACCTCCAGCGCCCGCTGCTGGATCACGTCCCACGGCGCGAACAGGACCGTCGGGTCAAGATTGCCCTGTAGCGCCTTGCCCGGCGGGACACGGCGGACCGCCTCGTCCAGCGGCACCCGCCAGTCGACGCCGACGACGTCAGCGCCGACCTCGCCCATGACCCCGAGCAGCTCGCCGGTCCCGACGCCGAAGTGGATGCGCGGCACTCCCATCGTGGCCAGCGCGTCGAAGATGCGCTTGCTGTGCGGGAACACCCCGGCGCGGTAGTCCTCGAGGCTCAGCGCGCCGGCCCAGGAGTCAAACAGCTGCACGGCACTGGCGCCGGCCTCGACCTGCACCTTGAGGAAGCCGATGGTGATGTCGGCGAGCCGGGACATGAGCTCGGTCCACAGGTCCGGCTCGGCGTACATGAGCGACTTGGTGACCGTGAAGTTCTTCGTCGGGCCGCCGTCGACCAGATAGCTGGCGAGCGTGAACGGGCCGCCGGCGAAACCGATGAGCGGCGTGTCCTTGAGCTCGGCGGTCAGGTTGTGAACGGCCTCGGTCACGAACGGGACGTCGCCGGGCTCGAGCGGGCGCAGCGTGGCGATATCGGCGGCCGTCCGGATGGGCTGGTCCACGACCGGGCCCACGCCCGGTTTGATGTCGATGTTCACGCCGATCGCCCGCAGCGGGACGACGATGTCGCTGAAGAAGATCGCGGCGTCTACCTGGTACCTGCGGATTGGCTGCAACGTGATCTCGGTGATCAGATCGGGCGTCGCGCAGGCGTCGAGCATGGCCATGCCGGTGCGGAGGGCTCGGTACTCGGGCAGTGAGCGGCCCGCCTGGCGCATGTACCAGACGGGCGTGTGCGGGACCTGCTGCCTTCGGCAGGCCAGCAGGAACGGGGAGTCAGCTGGCTCAGTCACACCGAGGATGATGCCACAGGGCGCGGCCCGATCCGGCCGATGCGGGCGGAGCCCGTGCCCAGTTCGGCGGTAAAAGGCCCATGACACGCCGTCCCAGGTCCGCGGCTTGCGGCCACGGGCGTGCCAGCATCGATACACGCCGAGGGTTAGGAGGCTCCAGATGGCCGAGATCATCCGGAGCTGCCCCGACTGCGGCTGGGACCGTCCCTTCGCCCAGCACCACGCCGCGCCGGGCTGCTGCCCGGACACCGCCGATGCGTACTGCCCTGAGTGGTTCTGCCCGATCTGCGGGGCAGCGATGATCGTTGGCGGCAGCCGGGCCCCCTTCGAACTGCCGGAAGCGGTCAGCATTCACGGCCGCGCCGCATGACGGCTGCGCGCCCGTGCCGCACGCCCCGACGCTGAGAGCTGCCGGGCGGCCCGTGGATACCGACGCCGGAGCCGAGGTTTTCCGCCAGGCCGTCGCTGATCTCCAGGAAGCACTCGCTGCCGAGCAACAAGCCCGGCCCGAGCTGGCGTTCGAGGAGGAGCCGCCGCCACGGCGGCTCGCCCCGTACGCGGTCGCCGTGGCCGCGACCGTCGTCGATGACGACGATGACATCGGCGGCGGCCGGTTCGTCCTGCTGTTCGACCCGGCGGGCCAGCCCGGCTGGGATGGCCGATACCGGGTCATCAGCTATGTCCGCGCCGAGCTCGAACCGGAGATGGCGGCCGACCCCCTGATCAATGCGGTCGGCTGGAGCTGGCTGACCGAGGCACTCGACAGCGGGGACGCCGCCTACCGGAATATCAGCGGCACGGTGACGACGGTAGTGACGCAGGGCTTCGGGGCGAAGCAGGATGAGCCTATGTCTACCGAGTTCGAGCTGCGATCGTCGTGGTCCCCCGAGGAGACCGACGGCGATCCCGAGCTCGCCGGTCACCTGACCGCCTGGTGCGACGTCATCTGCGCGGCCGCGGGCCTGCCGCCGCTGGCGCCGGGGGTCGCGGCTCTGCGCCCACCGCGCCGCAGGCGGCGGTCGTGACCGAGCCTGCCGCCGCCGACACCGGCCCTGCCGCCGCCGACACCGGATCCGCTCCGGGCAGTGTCGAGGCCGGCGCGCGGACTGTCGTTCCGCTGCTGGAGCCGCGCGAGGGCCTGCCGCCGCTCGTCGACGGCGAGGAGGCACTGCAGGCGGCCACCGAGGCCCTGGCGAACGGCACCGGGCCAGTCGCCGTCGACGCCGAGCGCGCATCGGGTTTCCGCTACGGTCATCGCGCCTTCCTGGTCCAGTTCCGCCGGCACGGGTCGGGCACGGTCCTCATCGACCCGGTCGCCTGCCCCGACCTGTCCGGCATCGACGCCGCCCTCGCGGACACCGAAGCGGTCCTGCATGCGGCCTCGCAGGATCTGCCCTGCCTGGCCGATCTTGACTATCGGCCGCGCCGGCTCTTCGACACCGAGGTGGCCGGGCGGCTGCTCGGCTATCCGCGAGTCGGGCTGGCGACCCTCGTCGAGACGACGCTCGGCCTCGGCCTGGAGAAGAGTCATTCCGCGGCGGACTGGTCGACGCGTCCGCTGCCCGAGGAGTGGCTGCGCTATGCGGCCCTGGACGTAGAGGTGCTGGTTGAGCTCCGCGATGTGCTCGCGCAGCAGCTCGCCGCGCAGGGCAAGCTGGAGTGGGCCCGGCAGGAGTTCAACGCGGCGCTGGCGGCCCCGCCGCAGCCGCCGCGCACAGATCCGTGGCGCCGGACGTCGGGAATCCACCGCGTCCGCAATCGCCGTGGCCTCGCGGTCGTCCGCGAGCTCTGGCTTGAGCGTGACAAGATCGCGCGCCGCCGGGACCTGTCCCCGACCAAGGTGCTGACCGACTCGGCCATTGTCGAGGCCGCGCGGACGATGCCGACCGGGCCGGAGGAGCTCGCCAAGATCGGCGGCTTTGCCAGCCGGGGAGCCCGTCGGCATATGCCCGAGTGGGCGCGCGCGATGAGCCGGGCCAGAGCCCAGCCAGACCGGGCCCTGCCGGCCGCATCCGCGCCGCCGGGCGACGGCCCGCCGCCAGCCCACCGGTGGCTCGACCGTGATCCCGAGGCCGCTCGCCGGCTGGTCGCGGTACGCGCGGTCGTGGCCGCGCTCGCCGACGCCAACAGCCTCCCGGCGGAGAACCTGCTGCAGCCAGATGCGGTCCGGCGCCTCGCCTGGCAGCCGCCGGAGGACGCCACCCCGACCTCGGTCGGGGCCGAGCTTGCCGGCTACGGGGCGCGTCCCTGGCAGATAGAGCTGACCTCGATGCCGATCGCGAGAGCCCTTCTGCGGATCCTGGAGAAGGGCGACGAATAACAAGACCGGCGTAATCCGATAACAAATCTTTACTCTCGCCGGATCCGTCTGGACGACCGCGAATTCCCGGTGATACACCCGGAAGGACGGGGTAACCCAGCAAAAGTGCTGGAAACCGCCTGCCCGCGCTCGGGAGGCACCATGGCTTTCGCTCCAGCGCTACCACCACTGGATGTCAACCGCGCGCCCGAGGGCGGCGAGGTCGGCCAGATTCAGAGCGGCTGGCGCCTGGCGATCCGCGAGTTCGCGAGCAACCGGCTGGCCGTGGCCGGCGTCGGGATCCTCGTGTTCTTCGTGCTGTTCAGCTTCGTCGGCCCGTTTTTCTACCACGGCCAGTTCCTGAGCAGCGACCTGTCGTCGACCAACCTGTCGCCAGGCACCGGGCACCCGCTCGGCACCGACAGCGAGGGCTTCGACGTCCTCGGCGAGCTCATGAAGGGCGGCCAGGCCTCGCTCGAAGTCGGGCTGCTGTCAGCGATCTTCGCGACGCTGCTCGGAGCCGTGTACGGCGCCGTCTCGGGGCTGGCCGGCGGGATCGTCGACTCGCTCCTGATGCGGATCGTCGACATCCTGCTGTCGATCCCGTTCCTGTTCATCGTGCTGATCGTCGCGGTCCGCTACGGCGCGACCGTGCTGTCACTGAGCCTGATGATCGGGTTCTTCAGCTGGCAGGTGCCGTCCCGGCTGGTCCGCGGCGAGGTGCTGACGCTCCGCGTCCGCGACTTCATCTCGGCGGCCAAGACCGCCGGCTCCAGCCAGTGGCGGCTGATCCGCAAGCACCTGCTGCCCAACGCCTTCGGCGTCATCGTCGTCACGATGACCTTCCAGGTCGCGAATTCGATCCTGGCGGTCGCCGCGCTCGGGTTCCTCGGCTTCGGCCTGCACTACCCCACCGTGGACTGGGGCGACATGCTGTCCAACGGCATCACCTACATGCAGGACGGCTACTGGTGGCTGATCTACCCGGCCGGCATGTGCATCGTGCTCGTCGTCATCGCCTGCAACCTCGTCGGCGACGCCATGCGCGACTCGCTCGACGTCCGGCTGCGCCGCCGCTGAGCGCGCCAGTCGCCTAGGCAGTCCGGCGCAGCCCGCTCAGGTTGCAGGGTGCCGCCGATCCGGGAAGCCGCTGCCCCGCACAGGGCAGCGGCTCATCCGTCGCCGGATAGTCGGGGAAGACGTTCATCAGCACCTCGCAGTCGCAGCAGCAGCCGCCAAGCTGCTTCAGCCGGCGCAGCAGGCTACGCGAGCCCGGCGCACGCAGATCACGCCACCGGGTTGTCCACCGGTGCTGACCATCACACCCGAACTCGTGGATCATTCGCAGCAGGTAGCAGCGCAGGCACTCGTGCTCGCCGGGCTCGGTGAGCATGCCGGAGAGCTCGATGAGCTCGGCCTCGACAACACTGGCGATGTTCTTATCTGTCATTTCCGCTTCGCCCTTCTCCTCGCCGCGAGCCGACACTGCTGTTGTATCGCCTGCCGCTGACAGTTCCGGCGGCTGCCGCGCACCCTCGCTGGCCGGCGAGAATGGACGCGTGAGCACGCTTACCTGGGCCGAGCTGACGACGCCGGTAGGGGCGGTATCGGTTGGCTGCAGCAATGCCGGGATCGTGAAGGTGCGCTTCGGCGTACCGCCGGCCGATACCACCGGCGACGGCGAGCAACCGGCGGGTGACCTGGCCCGCGCTGCCCGCCAGCAGCTGGCCGAGTACTTCTGCGGCCAGCGCCGGGCCTTCGACCTGCCGCTCGACTGGTCGGCGACCTCGGGCACGCAACGACATGTCCTCGAGGTGCTCGAGAGCACTGTGGGCTACGGCGAGACCACCAGCTACGGCGGGCTGGCCGGCAAGGCCGGCCTCACCTCGAGCACCGATGTGCCGCCGGCCAGATCGGTCGGCAAGATCATGGGCTCCAACCCGATCCCGGTGATCGTTCCCTGCCACCGGGTGCTGGCCAGCGACGGCCTCGGGGGCTACAGCGGCGGGACCGGCCTGGAGGTGAAGCGCTGGCTGCTCATCCTCGAGGGATCGCTGCCGCCGACGCTGGACTGGCAGCCGGCGCCGCCGCCAGCAGGCTAACGTGCAGTCGCCGCCCGACGGACGCCGGTAACTGTCCGTCCTCGGGATGGTGGCGCTCGGCTCCGGCCAGCCGGAATGCGCTGGCGCTCGGGGCGCTGTTACCCCTGGCCAGCACTGCTGTCCGGTGCAGCACCAGGAAGCCACCCTTGCGCATCGGCGGCTCGTCCGGCTCGCTGGCCCCGAGCTGCTTGCAGGCTGCGGACAGGATGAGCGGCAGATTCTCCCGGTGGGCGCAGATCACGACCGGCCCGCTGTCGGCCGCGGCGGTCGCCGCCGCGCGTGCGGCCGAATCCGCCAGTTCCCCGGCGGCGGCCGCGGCCGCAGAACTCTTCTTCCGTCCGGCATCCGCCACCCCGAAGGCGGGCTCGGCCTCGATCGTGAGCCCGGCCTGATCGGCGAACGGCCGCACCGTGGCCAGGCACCGCTCGGCCGGCGAGCTCAGCACGCGGCCGGCGCCGAAGCAGCGCAGCAGCCGGGCCAGCATCTTGGCCTGCTGCTTGCCGCGAGCGTCCAGCGGCCTGGCGGCATCGGCCTTTCGCCAGTCCGACTTGTTGCCCGCGGATGCGTGCCGGACGAGGATCAGCGGCACCGTCGGGCGCGGCGAGCCGCTGAAGTCCGCCAGCAGCGCCGCGTCGTGGTCGTAGCTGAGCCTCGCGGCCGCGCGCGACACGGCCACCCATTCCATGCGGTCAACCTCTTTGTTCGGCGCGAACTCACCCTGGGCGCCACCGATCGCGGCCGCCCAGTAGTCGACCACCTTGGGCTGGCCGTCCACGAGGTACCGGACGGGCAGCAGCCGCAGGCCGAGCGTGACCTGCATCCCGGTCTCCTCGAACACCTCGCGCACGGCGGCCAGGATGACGTGCTCGCCCTGGTCAACCTTGCCCTTCGGAAAGCTCCAGTCGTCGTACTTGGGCCGGTGGACCAGGGCAGCCTGAACCCCGGCGCCGGCGGGCCGCCAGGGCACGGCCCCGGCTGCCCGTATCTCCTCGGCCGCCGGCTGATCAGGCATCGGCGCCCCGGATGCGCCTGGACCTGATCAGCACTTCCTGGATGTCCGCGAGCGGCGCGCCCGCCGGATCCAGGTGATGACGGGTCCAGATGCCATCACCGGCCAGCCACCAGGACGCCATGCCCGGGTCCATGGCAAGCCCGATGAGCTGCCGGAGCTCGGCGCGCTGGCCGTTATCGGCAACCTGCACGAGCATCTCCACCCGGCGGTCAAGGTTCCTGTGCATCATGTCCGCGCTGCCGGTCCAGACTTCCCCGGGCGAGTCCTCGTCCCCCGTCCCGAAAGCGTAGATCCGGGAGTGCTCGAGGAACCGGCCAACGACGCTGCGCACCCGGATTGTCTCCGACAGGCCGGGCACACCGGGCCGCAGCGTGCAGATCCCGCGGACCCACAAGTCGATCGGCGTCCCGGCCGCCGAGGCGCGGTAGAGCGCGTCGATGATCCCCTCGTCGATGAGCGCGTTGCACTTCATCTGGATCAGCGCGGCCCCGCCCGCCCGGCTGACCTCGGCCTGCGCGTCGATGCGCTCGATCAGCCCGGACCGCACGGTGGCCGGCGCGACCAGCAGCCGCTGGTAGTCGGTGCGGCGGCTGTAGCCGGTCAGGTGATTGAACAGGTCGGCCAGGTCCTCGCCGACCGCGACCTCCGCGGTGAGCAGGCCGAAGTCCTCATACAGCCGCGCGGTCTTCGGATGGTAGTTCCCGGTGCCGATGTGGCAGAACCGGCGCAGCGAGCCGTCCGCTTCCTCCCGCACCACCAGCGCCATCTTGCAGTGCGTTTTCAGCCCCAGCATGCCGTAGACGACGTGGCAGCCCGCCTCCTCCAGCTTGCGGACCCAGCCGATGTTGGCCCGCTCATCGCCGCGGGCCTTGATCTCGACCACGACCACGACCTGCTTGCCCGCCTCGGCCGCGTCGATGAGCGCGTCGACGATCTCGGAGTCACCGCTGGTCCGGTACAGCGTCTGCTTGATCGCCAGCACCCGCGGGTCGGCCGCCGCCGACACCAGGAATCGCTGCACGCTCGCGGTGAACGAGTCGTACGGATGATGCACGAGCACGTCGTGCTCGGCGATCGCGGCGAAGACGAGGCCGTCGCTCGCGTCCATCGGCAGCGCGCTCTCCGACGGCACGAACGTCGGGTACTTCAGCCGCCGGATGTCCAGGTCGGCGATGGCTGTCAGACCGGACAGGTCGAGCGGGCCGGGCACCCGGAACACCGCGCGCGTGTCGACGTCGAGCTCGGTGACCAGCTTCTCCAGGACGTCGTCGGAGATCGACTCCTCGACCTCGAGCCGGACGGCGGGCTCGAACCGGCGGCGCGTCAGCTCGCGTTCCAGCGACTGCAGCAGGTCCTCGGTGACGTCCTCGTCGATCTCCAGGTCGGTGATCCTGGTGACGCGGAAGGCGTGGTGCTCCAGGATGTCCAGGCCGACGAACAGCTCCCCGAGGTGGGCGGCGATGACATCCTCGAGCGGGACGAACCGGTTCGGCGCCACGGTCAGGAAGCGCGGCAGCAGCGGCGGCACCTTCACCCGGGCGAACATCGTCGCCCCGGTTCTCGGGTCGGCGATCGTCATCGCCAGGCTGAGCGTCAGCCCCGAGATGAACGGGAACGGGTGCGCCGGATCCACGGCCAGCGGGGTCAGGACCGGGAAGATCCGCTCCTTGAACAGCCGCTCCAGCTGGGCCTGCTCCTCCGGCACCAGCTCCTTCCAGCGGAGGATCTCGATGCCCTCGGCCGCCAGGTCGGGCAGCAGGGAGTCAGAGAAGCAGCGCGCATGCCGGGCCGACAGCTCGCGGGCCAGCTCGAACACGTTCTCCAGGATCTGCTGCGGACTCTGCCCCGAGGCGGCCTCGACCGGGAGCCCGGTGACCATCCGGCGGATGCGCCCGGCCACCCGGACGCCGAAGAACTCATCGAGCGCGGAGGCGAAGATGGCCGTGAACCTGACCCGCTCCAGCAGCGGGACGGTCTCGTCCTCGGCCAGCTCCAGGATCCGCTCGGCGAACCTGAGCCAGCTCTCCTCCCGGTCCAGGTAGCGGTCGCCGGGGAGCTCCTCCGGCTCCCCGGCCGCCTGGCCCGCGGCCCTGGCCAGCGCCTCAGCCTCCGCCTTGGCCGCTGCTCGCGACCGCGCCCTGGCTGCCGCCTGCTCATGCCTGGCCGCGCGCTCTCTGGCAACCTGAAGGTCCCGCTCGACGTCGGCTGACTGTCCTGACTGCCGGGAACGACGCTGCGCGGGCTGACTCATGTCCCTATTGTCCCCACAGCCACGGCCAGGCAAAGATGGCAGGTGGCTTATTGGGAACGGAGAACCTGATGCGCATCGGTACATCCCTGGTGGAAACCGGCGGCGTGGCCGCCTTCGACAAGCTCACCGATCAACTGCGCCGGGCCGCCGACGACGGATTCTCGTCGGCCTGGATGAACAACATCTTCGGCCTGGACGCGCTGACATCGCTGGCGGTAGTCGGCAGCCGCGTGCCGGGCATCGAGGTCGGCACGGCGGTGATCCCGACCTATCCGCGCCACCCGGCGGTGCTCGCGCAGCAGGCCCTCACCGCGGCCCTGGCCATCGGCGGCGGCCGGCTGACGCTGGGCATCGGGCTGTCGCACCAGATCGTCATCGAGAACATGTACGGGTACAGCTTCGACCGGCCCGCCCGGCACATGCGGGAGTACCTCTCGGTGCTCATGCCCCTGCTGGACGGCACGCCGGTCAGCGTGGACGGCGAGTCGATCCGGGCCCACATCGGCCTGTCGACGCCGCGGGAGGCCCCCGTCCCGGTGCTGGTGGCGGCGCTCGGGCCGCAGATGCTGAAGCTGGCAGGCGAGCACACGTACGGCACGATCTTGTGGATGACCGGGCCCGCCACGGTGCGCGACCACATCGCGCCGACGATCACCGCGGCGGCGGCCTCGGCGGGCAGGCCCGCCCCCAGGGTGGTGTGCATCCTGCCCGTATCGGTGACCGGCGACCCGGACGCGGCCAGGGGCAGGGCCGCCGAGGACTTCGCGATCTACGGCCAGCTGCCGTCCTACCGGGCGATGCTCGACCGCGAGGGCGCGGCCGGGCCGGCGGACGTCGCGATCGTGGGCGACGAGGACGCCGTGACCGCGCAGCTCCTCGCGCTGGCCGATGCGGGCGTCACTGACTTCGTCGCCGCGGAGTACGACCGGGAGAACTGGGACCGGACCCGCAGCCTGCTGCGCGAGTTCATGATCACGGATAGAAACTCAGGCCCGGCCTGACTTAGTCTCCGTGATCATGGCGCCGCTGGTCAGCCGACGCGCTGGTGCACCGCCAGGTCGGACAGCAGCCCCGAGAGCGCGCTCTCCTCGCTGACCAGGCGGCCGGACCGCTGCATCAGCTCGGCGAGCCGCGGGTCCCACGCGCTGGCCTCGGCGCGGCCCTTGAGCGGCTCGCCGCCGGCGGCCAGGGCAGCCTGGTAGTCACTGGCCGCCATCCGCCACGGCTCGGCCTTCAGCCGGCGGATCGCCGCGGCGGTCGCGCGCAGGCCCGGCCAGCTGAAGTCGGCGTGCCAGTGCACCGCGGAGCCGCTGCTGGCCGCCGCGTGCAGCAGTCGCATGCAGGCCACCGAGGGCTCGCCCTCGGTACAGACCAGCGCCGGGCTGTTCTCGCCGAACTCGTCGGCCGCCGCCCGGACCAGCGCCGAGCTGGCGCACACGTAGATGTCGAGTGCCCACGGCAGGACGGTGCCGCGGAGGAGCTGGCGCAGCGTCAGCCGGAACGGCTGGCCCGAGTCCGCCGCCTCCGTCAGCCAGCGCCCGACCGGCTCGCCGCCCGCCCGGACGTTCAGGACGAGCACCTGGCTCGCCAGGTCGTCGTCGACCAGGCCGACGGCGCTCCATAGCGCCTGCACGCTCTCGCGGCTCGTCGGCGGCGGCAGGCTCTCGCGGCTCGCCAGAGCCCGCAGTACCAGGTCGGTAAGCGGGCCGCCATCCAGCCCGTGCTCATCGCCGGTGACGCTCGCCGCCAGCGACGAGAGTGTGGCGCTGGCCGGCTCGGACTCGGTGGGCAGGTGCTCGAGCACGGCCGCCGCCTGGCCGAGGATGGCGGCGCGGTCTTGCCGGATGAGCCGGGTGACGGTGCCGTCCCGCCGGATGGCCGACAGCCAGTCCCGGTACCACGGCAGGCTCGCGAGCGGGCTGGCCTGCAGCGGGTTCAGCACGTCGCCCCAGCGCTGAAGCTCAGCCGCCCGCTCGGCGGCCAGGTCACGGACGGCCCCGCCGAGCTCCTCGACCGCCGCCCGCAGGTTCGGCGCGGCCGCCGCCCGGAACAGCTCGGTCGCAACGGCCGGCAGCGGCACGCTCAGCGAAGTCCCCCGGCCCGGGCTGTGGCCAAGCAGCCGCGCGACCGCCCGCCGCTGCGCCGGGGTGGCGCCGACGAGCGTCACCGTCCCGTCCAGCCGCTCGCCGCGCTCTAGCTTGGCGCGGATCCGGTCCACCAGCCAGGCGAGCTCGGGGGTTCCGAGCATTCGGCGCAGTTTGGCAGGATCTACTGCCACCTGACCCGCTGGTACCGAAGTGCCCACGTGCGGCATGGTAATCAGCGCGCGTGAACGCCGGTAGCCCCCCGGCTGCTTTTCCGTCAGCTCAGGCAGAATTCGTTGCCCTCCGGGTCAGCCATCGTGACCCAGCGGTGCGGCCCCTGCTGACCGTCATGCAGGAACGACGCTCCGCGGGCCGTCAGCCGCTCCGTCACCGGCTGCAGGTCGTCCTGGCCAACCCAGACATCGAGGTGCCAGCGGTTCTTGGCCGTCTTCGCCTCGGGCACCCGCTGGAAGATCATCCGCCTGCGGTGGCCGGTCGCCGGGCCGTCCGGATGCCGGATCGCGGCCCCCGTTTCCCAGACCAGCCTGCCGCCCCGAGTGACCGTGTCGGCCTCGGTGGCGTAGCCCTCGGAGATCATCTTGCGGATGAAATCCTCGTCGGACTCCTCGACCACCCAGCCGAGAGTCTCGGCCCACCACTCGGCCAGTTCGTGCGGCCGCTCGGCGTCAACGGCCACCTGGAAGTCATAGGCCATCGGTCAGCCTCCCTGCCGCACGTACAGGTCACGCAGCAGCGCGATCTCCGCGCCGTGGTGGATGACCTCGCGGTTGATGTGCAGCACGAGAGCAGCCATGGGAGAGGCAGCGTATGGTCCGGCCGCGGGGCCACTCGGCTGGGCGAGGCCGTCCGCTCCGAACGTGCGCACGCCCTTGATCCAGTCGGCGTAACCGGCGTCCAGCTGGTCGAGGGCCTCCGCCGCCGTGCCCGCGTAGACGAACGTCTGGTAGCTGGCAGGCGGACCGCCGAACAGCAGCTCGTTCCGCCACCCGAACAAGCCGACGATGATGTGGGCCAGCCGCCAGGCGATGGTCGTCACCGGCGGCGGAGAAGGCTCCGGCTGGGCGTAGTCCATAGTGAACTCGCCGCCGCCCACCGCCATCGGCGCCGCGCTCTCGCCGCGGCGGCGCACGTTCCAGCAGCCGGGCACGGGCTCCCAGAAGTACTCATCGTCGGTGAGCCCGGCCAGCCGCGGCCGGAGGTGGTCTTGCCAGTGGGATTCGAGCTGCTCGCGTAGCTCGGCGTTCCAGTCAAGGTCCATGACCGGAACGCTAGACCTCTATGCGGACAGGAACGGTCCGCAATAGGTGGCAGAATCAGATTTCGTGGTGGAAACCTCGGCCCGCCTGCTGCGGCTGCTGTCACTGCTCGAGGTACGCCCGGACTGGACCGGAACCGAGCTGGCGGCGCGGCTCGAGGTCACGCCCCGGACGCTGCGCCGCGACGTGCAGAAGCTGCGCAGCCTCGGCTATCCGGTCTACGCGGCGCCGGGCGTGGCCGGCGGCTACCGGCTCGGGGCGGGCGCGGCGCTGCCGCCGCTGCTGCTGGATGACGACGAGGCGGTCGCGGTAGCGCTGAGCCTGCGGACGGCCGCCAGCCATGCCGTCACCGGCGTCTCGGAGGCGTCCGCGCGGGCGCTGGCCAAGCTGGAGCAGGTGCTGCCGTCCCGGCTGCGAGCCCAGGCCACCGCCATCAGCCAGGCGACGGTGCCGCTGACGGGGCCAGGACCGGCCGTGGACGCCGAGACCCTGACCACCATCGCCAGGGCGTGCCGCGGACGGGAGCAGCTGCGGTTCGGCTACGCCACCAGGGACGGCGAGCCGTCCGAGCGCCGGGCCGAGCCGCACCGGCTGGTCCAGGCGGGCTATCGCTGGTATCTGGTGGCGCGCGACATTGACCGGGATGACTGGCGCACGTTCCGGGTGGACCGGATCAGCGCGCCGGCGGCGACGGGGATCAGGTTCGTCCCCCGCGATCCCCCGGATGCCGCAGCGTTCGTCGCCAACGCGGTCACGACCGCGCCCTACCGGTGGCAGGCGCGCATACTGCTGCACGCTCCGGCCGAGGAAGTCTCGGCCCAGATCCCGCCGACTGTCGGCACGCTCGAGCGTGCGCCCGATGGCGCCACCCTGCTGACGACCGGCTCGGAGTCACTGGACGCGCTCGTGTTCCACCTCGGCCGCCTGGGCTGTGACTTCACGGTGCTCGCGCCCCCCGAGCTGATCGACCGCGTGCAGAGGATCGCCGACCGGCTGCAGCGAGCCGCATGCAGCCATCCGGCGTCGGCCGACGTCTAAGGGGCACAGACGGCGGCGAGCATCGACAGGAGCATCCGATGCCGGAGGGTTCTGGACCGGGCAGCGCGGAACATCGAGCGCGGTGGATGGCCGGGGCATTGCTGCTGACCGCGCCCGGCGTGGCGCTCGCGCTGCTGGCGTCCGCCTGCTCGGGCACCGCGGCCGCCAGCCACGCGCCGGCCCGCCGCGACGCCGTCCGCCCCGAGGCGAGGTCAGCCAGGCCGGCCAGGCCCGGTCAGGCCGTCGTCATCAGCCTGCCGGGCAACGCGCGCGTGCACGGCACGTCGTTCCTTCTCAGCGTTGCGTGCCCGGCGCGCGGCGACTGCGTGGCCGGCGGCTACTACACCGACAAGGCCGGCAACTCCCGCGCTGTCATTGCCGCGCAGGCGGACGGCCGGTGGTCCAGGGCGATCGAGGTGCCGCTGCCGGCCGGCTCCGCGCCGGTCCAGAACGCCCGGGTCAACTCCGTCGCCTGCACCGGCGCCGGCGATTGCGTGGCCGTCGGCCTGTACTTCAGCAAGGTCGGCAGCGATCACGGGTTCGCCGTGACCGAGCAGCACGGCCGCTGGGGCCGGGCCGTGTCGATCGGGTCGCCGCGCAATGGCGACGGGAGGCACTCGAATCTGCAGGCGGTCGCCTGCGCCAGCGCCGGCAACTGCACGGCTGTGGGCGACTATCGCATCGGGCCCGTACTGCAAGCCATGACGGTCACGGAGACGTCCGGTCGCTGGGGCCGGCCGGACGAGCTGGTCATGCCGTCCGACGCGGGCAGCAACCCTCTCGCCTACATGACCGGCATCGCCTGCCCGCGGCCGGCCGACTGCGTCTCGGGCGGGTACTACGACAGCACCATCTCGGAGGACCAGGCCGCCGTCGGCTTCGTCGAGACCGCGGGGGTCTGGCACGGGGGCACCGAGGTCGCGCCCGCGTCGCGGACGCCGGGCCACGGAGCCGAACTTGACGCGGTGAGCTGCGGCCCGACTGCGTGCCTGGCCGCCGGCAGCAACACGTCCAGCAACCCGCGGGAGGCGCTGGCGGTGACCGAGTCCGCCGGACACTGGAGCGGGCCCGTCCCCATGACCTCAGGCCCGGTCACCCTGTCGGCCGGCGGAGCGAGCCTGATCAGCTGTCCGAGCACGCGACGCTGCTACGCCGCCGTAACCAGCGCGTTCTTGCCCGGCGGCGGCTTCGCGCCGCCGCCGATTCCGGCCGGCACGCCCGTCCTGCTCGCGCTCGCCTGGACGGGCGGGCTGTGGGTCGCGACGACGGCCGCGGTGCAGCCGGCTCACGCGGGCCTCGGCGGGCCGGCCTTTGACGCGGTGGGCTGCGCGGCCGACGGCTACTGCGTGGCCGTGGGCGCCGACAGCATCTCCGGGCAGGCGGGCAGCCGCCCGCTGGCCACGGTCCTCGGCTAGAGGCCGCGCTGCACGGTGATGCGGCCGGAGCTGGCGGCGTTCTTCAGTTTCTGGTAGTCGCGCTCGTTGAGGTCGGCGTAGCTGGCAGCGAAGTCGGCGATGGCCTCCTCGAACACCGTTGCCCCGCCGAGGTAGGCGGCGATGGCGACGCGGTCGCCGGTCCGGGCGTGCGCGCGCGCCAGCGTCCAGCCGCACAGACCGCCGTAGCGCCGCATCCAGCCCGGCGACATGCCCGCGATGTCGACCGACAGCTTCCAGTCGCGAAGCTGCCGGACGTAGTAGTCATGCCGCTTGCCGTCCAGCCCCACGTCCATGCGGAACCAGCCGAGGAAGAGGTCGCTCGACGCCTGGGTGAACCGCTGGCCGACCACGACCCGCTGGCCCTCGTTGTGGTAGGTGCTCGGCTCGGTGAACCGGCTTAGCACCGACTGCTCTGCTTCCTTGACCTGCAGGAACAGCGGCGAGTCGTCCACACCGACCATGAGGAGGACCCAGCACCGGGTACCGACGCTGCCGACGCCGACGACCTTGCGGGCGAGGTCGGCGTACTGGAACCGGCTGAGCAGGGTCGCGCTGTCTTCCCTGAGCGTGCGGCAGTACTCGGCCAGCAGGTCGGGCAGCATGTCCTCGAGGCCGGCCGACTCCTCCTGCTCGGGCAGCAAGTCGGAGATCGGCATGATCAGCGGCGGGTCGGCGATGATGCGCCGCCGCCCGTCCACGACGCGGGTCAGCTTGCCGACCGCCTGCATGCTGTCCCTGGTGCGGGCCCTGGCGATGCCCTTGTCCAGGGCCTTGCGCAGCCTGCCGGTCAGGGCCGATTTCAGCTCGACCCGGAGCTGGTCGACATCGGCCCTGGCGTACCAGACATCCAGGTCGTTCATGCCGGCGAACGTGAGCATCGCCTGCCGGTACCGGCCGATGGCGTTCACCAGGATCTTCCGCCGCCGGTCGGCGGGAAAGCCGTTCTCCCGCGCCGCGATTTCCAGGCTGGCGGCGAGCCGTTTGACGTCCCACTCCCAGGGTCCTGGCAGAGTCTCGTCGAAGTCGTTGATGTCGAACACGAGGCGGCGCTCGGCCGACCCGAATACGCCGAAGTTCGACAGGTGGGCGTCGCCGCAGGCCTGCACGGTCAGCCCGGTGGACGGGGTCGCGGCCAGGTCTTCGGCCATCGGCAGCGCCGCGCCGCGGAAGTAGGCGAACGGCGAGACCAGCATCCGGCCGTACCGCACCGGCACGAGCTCGGCCAGCCGGGTCCGCGCCTGCTGCTCCAGGAGGTCGAGCGGATCGGGCCGGTCCTCCGGCAGGTCGAGCATTGCGTGATCCTCGCGCGGCACCACCGACCTGGCCGTCTTGCCGAGGCTTGCGCGCTCCGCGATGCCCGGCAGGCTCCCCGCCGCCGGCCACGACGGCCGGCGTACTCGCTCCTTAACGCTCCTGCTCGGCGCCTTCACTGCGGGCATTGCTCCCCCTACCTGTAAAAGGGGAAGCCTTTCCCATCCGGCCGGGTGGCGTACCACCCGGAGCGGGTGATTGTGCGGTCGCGCTAGCTCAGGCCGCAGGCCTTATGCAGGTCGTCCCGGCTTGCAAGCTTGACCCGCGCGCCGCGACCGAGCGCCGTGCCGAGTTCCTTCTCGGCCGTCTCGATGCCGAGCCAGTCGTCGTAGGTGACGTGCCGGACACCGCGCTCGGCCAGCAGGGCTCGCAGCGGCGAGTCGCCCTGAGGCGTGCCATCGGGCATCTTCAGCAGGCCGGCGCGCGGCAGCTGGACGTCCTGCGGGCCCGGCCCGCCGGCCAGGTCGGCTAGCAGCGAGCGGACCGTCTCGGCCGCGTCCGACTTGTTCGTGCCGATCACGCCCGTCGGGCCCCGCTTGAGCCAGCCGGCTACGTACTCGCCGGCCAGCGGCTGGCCGTCAGGACCGATGACGCGGCCGGCCTCGTTCGGCACGACGTAGCTGCGCTCGTCGAACGGCACGCCCGCGAGCGGAACGCTCTGGTAGCCCACCGAGCGCAGCACCATCTGCACCGGCAGCGTCTCGAACTCACCGGTGCCCTGTAGCTTGCCTGACTCATCAAGCCTGGTCCGCTCGACCGTGAGCCCGGAGACCGCGTCCTCGCCCAGGATCTCGGTCGGCCGCAGCCAGAAGCGCACGGTCAGCCGCCTGGCCGCGCCGGCCGGGGATCGCTGGGCCCAGTCCTTGATCACCGTGTAGTTGCCGCGAACGTGCCGGTCGCTCTCAGCCAGGCGGGCACCCTCCCCGGTGGCGTCGAACGCGTCCAGGTCGGCCTCGCCGTCGCCGACCACCACGTCCACGCCCTCAAGCTCGCCGAGTTCCCGGAGCTCCTTGGTGGTGAACTTGGCCTGCGCCGGGCCGCGGCGGCCGATCATGTAGACCTCGCGGACCTTGCTGGCCGTCAGTGCGTCGAGCACCGGCTGGGACACGTCGGTCTCCCGCAGCTCGTCCGGGTTGCGCGCCAGGATGCGGGCGACGTCCACGGCCACGTTGCCGACCCCGATCACCGCGACCGCTTCCGCGTCGAGCGTGAACGCGGCGGGGTCGACGTCGGGGTGCCCGCAGTACCAGTTCACGAAGTCGGTCGCGGCAATGCTGCCAGGGAGGTCCTCGCCGGGGATGCCGAGACGCCGGTCGCGCATCGCCCCGGTCGCGTAGACCACGGCGTCGTAACTGGCCAGCAGGTCCTCGCGGGTCACGTCCTCGCCAAGGTGGACGTTCCCGACGAAGTGGACACCGTCATGCTCCAGGACGCCGCGCAGGTACTCCGCGATCGACTTGATCGACTTGTGGTCCGGCGCCACCCCGTAACGGACGAGACCGTAGGGCGTGGGCAGCCGGTCGATCACGTCGACGCGGATCGCCTGCGGCGGATCGAGCGCTGCCGCCTGCTTGATCAGTGCCTCGGCGGTGTACAGGCCCGCCGGCCCGGACCCGACGACGGCAACCTGAAGAGTCTGCATGAATGTGATTCTGCCCTGTAACTGGCGCTCGGGGTGCCGAAGGCGAGTCAGCTCTCCTTCCGCCAGCCCTGCCCGAACTCGTTGTCATGCAGTTTGCGCAGCTCATTGGCGTAACGATCCAGCCTGTCCGCGGCCTGCTGCATCTCGTGGAAGTCGTGGCCATGATCGCGGGCTGGCGTCCTTTCCTCGGCGCGCTTGCGCACGATCCGCAGCTCGTCGCGGCTGAGTTCGGCCACTTTGTCCAGTGTTTCCTCAAGAGTCACGGGATCCCCTTTGCTCCGGCGTGCGAGTGTGCCTGCTACTCATGATTCTGCCCAGACGCGGGAGCGCAGACATGCGCTCCAGCTGACCTGACATCGGCCGGTAGAGCAAGCGCTCGCCAAGATTGCGTCAAGGTACCGGATGGCTGCCCATTTGCCGCCCGACTTCGGGGAACACGTCCAGTCAGTAGATTGCATACATGCAGCCAGGCGCGGGCTGAGTGTCTAGCATGCATGCAGAGCAAGCAGCGCGGGTGGGGGCCCGGTAACGGTTCGCTGCGCTCGACGCATTCGGGGGAGCACATGACCATCTCGCCGGGCCGGTCTGCCCGCATGACCTTTACCGCCTCGGCCCGCCGGGTCCTCGCGGTCTCCGCCGGCAAGGCCGCGCGGACCGGCATCCGCCGCCTCGGCCGCGGCAACGGAACGGCGATTCCCGGGCTGCTCACGATGGCCATCGATCCGAGCGTGCTTGCCGGGCTGATCGCCGAGATCCCGCGCGGCTGCGTCCTCGTGACCGGGTCGAACGGCAAGGGAACGACATGCCGTCTCCTGGCTCAGGTGATGCGGGACGCCGGTCTGCGTCCGGTGCTCAACACCGAGGGCTCGAACCAGCGATCCGGCCTGGCGACGACCATGGTCGCGCACTCGGCGGTGACCGGGCACCTGCGCCGCGACGCGCAGTCCATCGGCTTGTTCGAGGTCGACGAGGGCTCGCTGCCGGAGATCGTGCGGCACGTCGGCAATCCGAGCGCGGTGGTTATCACGAACATCTTCCGCGACCAGCTCGATCGCTACTTTGAGCCGGCCTACATCAAGGCCCTGCTCGAGCGCACCCTTCGCCGCCTGCCGGCCGACACCACGCTGGTACTTAATGCCGACGACCCGCGTGTCGCCAACCTGGCCAGCGACCTGCGCAACCCTAGGCTGTATTTCGGCATGGAAGATACTGAGCTCGGCCGGGACGGCGCCGACCCCACCTCGGACTTCCCGCGTTGCCCGCGCTGTCGCAGCGAACTGGTCTACAGCTGCGTCTTCTATGCCCACCTCGGCCACTGGGCCTGCACCAGCTGTGGCCTGACCCGGCCGGAGCCGCAGGTCAAGATCAGCAAGATCGAGCTCGTGGGGCCGTCGTCGACGCGGCTCCAGGTGGTCACCGAGGCGGCCGACACCGTACTGGAGCTGCCACTTCCCGGTCTGTATAACGCCTATAACGCGCTGGCGGCCGTGGCCGCGGCGACCCAGAGCCAGCTGCCGGACCGCTGCGTTTCCGCGATCGAGCGCGTGACGGCGGGGTCGTACCGGATGGAGCGCATCGAGGTGGCCGGGCACGAGGTCTACCTCGCGCTGGCCAAGAACGCGAACGGCTACACCGAGGTCCTGCGAGCCGTGCTCGGCGACCGGCAGCCGAAGCGGATGCTGCTCGGGCTGAACGACAACCCCGGCAAGCAGCCGGACACCTCCTGGATCTGGGACGTCGACTTCGACGGCCTCACCGGCCTGGTGCCCGCCCCGGTCCTGGCGGGCAACCGGGCCGCCGACCTCGCCGTGCGGCTCAAGTACGCGGGCTGGCTCGGCGCGGGCGACGATCCGCAGGTGGTCATCGAGCCCGACCCGGTACGCGCGTTCCAGGCGGCACTCGCGGCCACGCCGGCCGGGCAGCCGCTCTGGGTCGTCTCGACGTCGGTGGTGCTCTATGCCCTGCGGCGCTGGCTGCGTCAGCAGGGCTACGTCCGCGAACTCTGGCAGGAGCAGCGTCAGCTCGAGCGGGCCCGGCGGCGGCGCAAGGTCGGAGCCAGCCGGTGACCGGCATGAGCCTCAGGCTGGGCTGCCTGTACCCGGAGATCATGTCCACCTACGGCGACCGCGGCAACGTCGAGACCGTGCTGCGCCGCTGCGAGTGGCGGGGCATCCGCGTCGCGGTCACCGAGCTGCGCCTGGGCGATCGCGTCCGGCCCGAGGAACTCGACCTGATCATGATCGGCGGCGGCGGCGAGTCGCAGCAGCGCCTGGTGGCGAGCGACCTGTGGAAGGTGAAGGGCGCGGGCATCAGGGATGCCGTCGCCCAGGGGGCCGCGGCGCTGGCCGTCGGCGGCGGCTACGAGCTGTTCGGCCGGTTCTGCCAGGCCGGCGAAGGAGCGGAGCTGCGCGGCGTAGGGGTGTTCGACTCCTGGACGATCAGGAAGGGCGCCGCGTCTGGTGATCAGTACCGCACGCTTGAGGACGAGCGCGCCGACCGGGCCATCGGGGAGCTCGTCGTGCGCTGGGAGGGCACGCTTCTCGTCGGATTCGAGAACCACAGCGGCGGCACCTACCTGGGCGCGACTGCCCGGCCGCTTGGCCAGGTCCTCGCCGGCCACGGCAATAACGGAGACGGCACCGAGGGGATCATCCTGGGCGGCGCCATCGGGACGAACCTGCGCGGGCCCTGTCTGCCGAAGAACCCGGCGCTGGCCGACTACCTGATCGGCGCGGCGCTCAGGCGGCGTCTCGGCGAGACCGTCCTCACGCCGCTGGAGGACGGGCTGGAGCAGGCTGCTCACGCGGTCGCGGTGCAGCGAGCGCGATCGGCGCGGCGGGCCGAGCGCGCTCGCCTGGCGCGTACCGTGCTGCGCTATCCGGGCCGCGGCAGTCGTATGAGCACCACGTTGCGACGGGGGCACAGCCGGCCGAGCGTTCGTCGATGACGACGGCCGAGCGGGAGGGTGGCGCCGCGACCGCAGGTGAGGCCGCCCTCGCGCCGGGCCAGACCGGGCCTGGCGGACGACCACCCGGACCTCCCCGCGGGCCACGACACCGCAAGACCGCCTGGGATGCGAGCGTCGCGCGCTCCAGCGGCGTCATGGCCCTGGGCACGCTTGTGTCCCGGTTCACCGGCTTCCTGCGCACGGCCGTCCTGCTGTACGCGATCGGCACGCAGAACCTCGGTGACGCCTACAACGTCGCCAACACCGTCCCCAACGCCGTCTACAACCTGGCCCTGGGCGGCATCCTGACCAGCGTCGTCGTGCCGCTGCTGGTCAAGGCCGCGACGAAGGACCGCGACGGGGGCGCGGCTTACGACCAGCGGATCTTCACGCTCGGCGTGCTGGCGCTGGGCGGCATCACCGTAGTCGCGACGTTTTTCGCGGTGCCGATCACCGCGATCTACGGGCACGGCATGCCGAATGCCGCCACCTACCACCTGACGGTGATCTTCACCTACTTCTTCCTCCCGCAGATCTTCTTCTACGGCGTCAGCTCGCTCGCGGGGGCGATCCTGAACGCGCGCGGCAGCTTTGCCTCGCCGATGTGGACGCCGATCGTCAACAACTTCGTCGTGATCTTCGTGGGCGTCGCGATGATCATCTTCGCGGGCACCAGCCGGACCCCGCAGGACATCACCACCGGGCAGGTTCAGCTGCTCGGCATCGGAACCACGCTGGGGATCGTGCTGCAGACGGCCGCGATGTGGCCGTCGATGAAGCGGGTCGGATTCCGCTGGCACCCGCGGTTTGACTTCCGCCGCCGCGAGATCTCCGAGATCGGCCGCATGGGTGGCTGGATGTTCTTCTACATCGTGGTCACGCAGCTGTCGTTCCTGGCAACCACGATCGTGTCCAACGACGCCGGCGCGCGCGTCTGCAAGACGTGCGCGGGCGCCGGCTTCGCGGCGTTCAGCAACGCCTGGCAGCTCTTCCAGCTGCCGTACGCGATCGTCGGCATGTCCGTCATCACGGCCATGCTGCCGCGCATGAGCGAGCACGCGGCCCTGGGCGCTAACCGCCTGCTGGTCAGGGACGTCTCTGCCTCGACGCGGCTGTCGTCGGTGATCGTGGTCCCGGCCGCGCTGATCCTCGCGGTCCTTGGGCCGCCGCTGGCCCAGGGCGTCTTCGGGCACGGCAGCACCTCGCCGGCCTCGGCCAGGTACCTGGGCGTCATCTTCGGCGTCTTCTGCCTCGGCCTGCTCCCCTACACGCTGTTCAACATGCTGCTGCGGGCGTTCTACGCCATGCACGACAGCAAGACGCCGGCGCTGCTCGGCGGGGTCTCGATGGCGGTCAGGATCGTCGCCAGCTTCGCGGCGCTGCTCATCCTGCCGCCCGCCGATGTCGTCGCCGGCCTCGGCGTCGGGTTCGGCCTGTCCAGCCTGGTCATGATGGTTGCGCTGTGGCGGGTGCTGAGCCTGCGGGTCGGCGGCCTGGACACCGCGCGGACGACCAAGACGCTGGTACGGATGCATGTCGCCGCGGTTCCCGGGATGGTCTTCGCGTTCATGGTCACGTCCGTGCTCGGCTCGGGCGGAACATTCCGGTCGCTGGCCACGGTGGCCATCGGCGGCACCGGCGGGCTGTTCCTGTACCTGCTCGCGGCCAAGGCGCTGCGGATCACCGAGGTCGGCGAGCTGATGAGCTCGATGCGCATTCGCTTCGGCCGCTAGCCGCTTTACTTTTCCTTAGCGTCGTTTCCGCGCTGGCTTTATTCAGCGCCGGGTATTCCTACGACCTCATGGCTGACAATGAACCGCGCGCTAAATCAGGAACATCGCATCGGCCGCCCCGTCCCCGGCCAGCACTCGGCGTGACCCTTCGCGCCGCTGCCTGGATCGCGGGCCTGTCGGCCGTCGCCGGCCTGCTCACGGGCGCCGTCGTCCTGCCGCTGGTGGGAACAGCGGGCGTCGCCGTCCGGGACGCCGCGCAGACCTTCGATAGCCTGCAGGTCCCGCCGCTGGCCCAGCTGCCGTCGCGCTCGGAAATCCTCGACTCGACCGGCCGCCTGATTGCCTACTATTACCCGAACCACATTTACCGCGTGCCGGTGGCCTACAGCCAGATCGCGCCGGATATGCGCAACGCCATCGTCGCGATTGAGGATTCCCGCTTCTATCAGCACGGGGCCCTGGACATTCGCGGCTCGCTGCGCGCGATTATTACCGACCTGACGGGCGGTCAGGTGCAGGGCGGCTCCACGCTGGCGCAGCAGTACGTCAAGAACGCCCTGATCCTGACCGCTACCAGCAGCGCCCAGCAGCAGGCGGCCAGCGCCGAGTCCGCGGCCCGCAAGATCCGCGAGCTGCGGATCGCCGCGGCCGTCGAGCACGAGCTCACCCTGAACCAGCTGCTGGCCGCCTACCTCAACGTCGCGTACTTCGAGAACGAGGCCTACGGCGTGCAGGTCGCTGCCGAGCGATACTTCTCGACCTCGGCCGCGGGGCTGACCTTGCCGCAAGCCGCGATGCTAGCCGGTCTGGTGCAGAATCCGACGCTCTACGACCCGCTCACCCACCCGTCGGCCGCCATCGCCCGGCGCAATGTCGTGCTCGCGCGGATGAACCAGCTCGGCTACATCAGCACGGCCCAGACGGCGGCGGCCACGCGCGCCCCGCTGGGCCTGCGGTACTCCCCGAGCTCGCTGCAGGAGGGCTGCGGCAGCAACTCGGCGAGGACCGCGGCGTGGTTCTGCGACTACGTGCTGGCGGCGATGCGGGCCAATCCCGCCTACAGCAAGGCCTACCAGCAGCTGACGACTGTGGGCGGGCTCACCATCTACACGACGATGAACCCGGCCGACCAGCGGGCGGCGCAGAACGCGGTGAGCTACATGCTGCCGCCGCCCCCGTCCGGCTGGAATCCCGGCGGCAACGCCGCCGCCGAGGTACTGATCCAGCCGGGCACGGGCCATGTCGAGGCGATCGGGGTGGACCGGCCCTACGGCACGGGCAAGGGGCAGGACAGCGTCGACTACGCCGTCGACAGCGCCGAGAATGGCGGCATCGGCGTCCAGACGGGCTCGTCCTCCAAGCTGTTCACCCTGATCACGGCGCTTGAGCAGCGCACACCGTTCGGGTTCAGCATGTCGGTCTCCTCGCCCACGGTGATCGACGGGTACTACGACTGCAAGGGCCAGCTCGATGGCCCGTTCCCCGTCTCCAACGCCGAAGGCGCCGGACACGGCTCCTACACCCTGTACACCGGCACCACGCAGTCAATCAACGTGTTCTACGCCCATCTGGAGCAGCGCGTCGGACTGTGCAACGTGGTGAAGACCGCCGTCGCCATGGGCGTGCACCGCGCCGACGGCTCGTCGCTGCTGAAGTCCGTCGGCAAGCCGGGTTCGCCGGGATACGAGCTGTCCGCCGATCAGCTGCCGTCATTCACCCTGGGCTCGGTCAACGTCTCGCCGATGACGATGGCCGCCGCCTACGCGACGGTGGCGGCCAACGGCGTGTACTGCGCCCCTGTGGCCATCACCAAGATCGTGTCGAGCATCTACGGCAAGCTCCCGGTCGCGTCCGCTGGCTGCCATCAGGCGATACCGGCCGTCGTGGCCGAGGCGGCCACGTACATCCTGCGGGGCGTGCTGACATCAGGCACGGCCAAGGGCGACAGCGTGTCGCAGGGCGGCCAGTACATCCCTCAGGCGGGCAAGACCGGCACCGCGAACAGCTTCGAGTTCGCCGCTTTCGGCGGCTACACCCCGCATCTGGCCGGGTACGTGTCCATGTTCAACCCGACCGGCCCGGTCGATCACCCGATGATCGGGTACTCGTCGTGCTACCGCTCGGCCTACGGGGCGCAGGCCTGCCCGGGCTCGGTCTTTGGCGCGAACGCGGGCCAGATCTGGCAAAAGACCTTCGACAACGCCAGCCTCGGCAACCCGGTCGGGTTCTTCATCCCGCCGCCGGGCGGGAGCGTGTTCTTCAGCAAGGGCACGGGCATGAAGGCGCCCGGCAAGGCCAGGAAGCACTGATCTCAGACGTGCCGCTCGTGCACCAGGTCGGGTGAGCGGCGGGCCACGGTCTCGGTGATGACCCTCGCCAGGTGCTGGGCGGCCAGGCCGACGTCCTCGAGCAGCGCCGACCGCTCGCCGTGCTCGAGGAACTCCTGCGGCAGGCCGAAGGTGCGCACCGGAGTGTCGACCTCGTGGTCGCGCAGCAGCCTGGCGACGGCGTCTCCGAACCCGCCGACTCGTCCGTTGTCCTCCACGGTGGCGACCAGGCCGTGCTCGCTGGCCGCGCCGACCAGCGCCTCGTCCAGCGGCTTGACCCAGCGCGGGTCGACGACGGTCACGCCGATGCCGTGGTCGGCCAGCCGGTCCGCCGCGGCCACGCACACGCCGGCCATCGTGCCCGCGCCGAGCAGCAGGACGTCACGCGCCAGCGCTCCGGTCACTATCGCGCCGTCGGCGTCGGCGTCGGCGTCCTCGGCCGGGCCGCCGCCGGGCGCCCTGAGCACGTCCATGGTGCCGAGCTGGCCCACCGTGTCGATGTCGGGCGCGCTCAGCCGGCCGGCGAAGCGCAGCGCCGTCGGGCCGTCGTCGATCGCGACCGCCTCGTTGAGCAGTTCGGCGAGCCGGGTGGCATCACGCGGCACGGCGATGCGCATGCCGGGGACAAGCTGGAGGATCGAGCCGTCCCACATGCCGTGGTGGCTGGCGCCATCCGGGCCCGTCACGCCCGCCCGGTCGAGCACGAACGTCACCGGCAGCCGGTGCAGCGCCACGTCCATCAGGACCTGGTCGAAGGCCCGGTTGAGGAACGTGGAGTAGATCGCCACCACGGGATGCAGCCCGCCCATCGCGAGGCCGGCCGCGCTGGTGACCGCGTGCTGCTCGGCAATGCCCACGTCAAACGCCCGGTCCGGGTAGGCGCTGGCGAACGCCGCCAGGCCGGTCGGGTGCAGCATCGCGGCGGTGATCGCCACGACGTCTGGGCGGCGCGCCCCGATCGCGGTCAGCTCGTCGCCGAAGACCTGGGTCATCGGGCGGGCCTTGGCGGCGGCCGGGGTCGGCGTGGCTGCCTGCGGGGAGACCGCGGGCTGCCCGGACGTGGTCGACTTGGCGGCTCCGGTGGCCGGAACGCCAGCGGCGGCCGCCCGGTTCCGCTGACCGCCCGTCACTGCCTTAGCGGGCGGCGCGGCAACGGCCGCGGACGGGGACGGGGACGGGGACACCTGGTGCAGGCAGTCCTCATCGTTCTCCTCGGCCAGCCGGTAGCCGAAGCCCTTGCGGGTGATGACGTGCACCAGAACCGGGTTGCCGAAGTCGCGTGCCCAGCGCAGCGCCTGCTCAACGGCGTGCTCGTCGTGGCCGTCGATCGGCCCGAGGTACTTAAGCCCGAGATCCTCGAACAGCACCTGCGGCTGCAGGACGTCCTTGAGGCCTTTCTTGAGGCCGTGGAGCGCCTCGAACAGCGGCGGGCCGACCAGGGGCGTGTGCGACAGCGAGGTCTTGATGTAGTCAAGAACCTGCTCGTAGCGCTGCGAGACCCGGACCGAGGCCAGGTGATCGGCCAGCCCGCCGATCGTCTTCTGGTAGGAGCGGCCGTTGTCGTTGACGACGATCACCATCCGGCGATCACGCGCCCCGGCGATGTTGTTGAGCGCCTCCCAGGCCATGCCGCCGGTCAGCGCGCCATCCCCGATGATCGCGACCACGCTGCGGTGCGATTCACCACGCAGCTGGTAGGCCTTGGCCAGCCCGTCGGCGTAGGACAGGCTCGTCGAGGCGTGCGAGTTCTCGATGACATCGTGCTCGGACTCGGCCCGGTTGGGGTAGCCGGAGATGCCGCCGCGCTGGCGGAGGCCGCTGAAGTTCTCGTGCCGGCCGGTCAGCAGCTTGTGCACGTACGACTGGTGCCCGGTGTCAAACACGATCCTGTCGACCGGCGAGTCGAATACCCGGTGCAGCGCGATGGTGAGCTCCACGACCCCGAGGTTGGGGCCGAGGTGACCGCCGTTGACCGTCACGACCTTGATCAGGTAGTCGCGGATTTCCGCGGCCAGCTGGGGCAGTTCCTCCGCGCTGAGGTTCTTCAGGTCCCGCGGACTCTGGACGCTCTCCAGCAAGGTCACTTGGTCAGCTCCTTGGGTCGTCGGCAGCAACCCTGGCCAGCTCGCTGCCGGGGGCGCCGGGCGGCACCGCCGCGGGTGGGTTTATCGAGTCTATTTCGGCTGTAGTTCGCCCGCGCACCGCGGTGCGCCAAGGGCCCCGCAGCCCGGCTGCACGTGCAGGCGCCTCGTGCTCCATGACGGCCAGGTTTGCAATGTGTCTCGGGATGGTCACTAGACGTTCTGGGCGGAGTGTCCGGCCTTACAGTATGTCCTGTGACTGGTGAAGTATCCCCAGCCGACGGTTCCGGCGGTCAGGCGGCGCGGGCGGAGCTGCGGGCTTCCCATGCCGACCGGGACCGGGTCGTCGAGATCCTCAGGATCGCGGCTGGCGACGGCAGGCTCACCGCCGAGGAGCTGGATCAGCGCCTCGAAGTCGCGCTGGTCGCCCGCACCCTCGGCGAGCTCACGCTGCTGACCACGGACCTGCAGGCGGCCGGGTCCGCACCCGGCGCCGCCCACTCCAGGCCCAAGGACCTGGTCACGATCGAATGCGGCAGCAGCAAGATCAGGCGCGACGGCCAGTGGACGGTGCCGCGGCGCATGGACGTCCGCATCGCGAGCGGCTCGGTCCGGCTGGACTTCACGGAGGCGGCGATCACCCAGCCCTCCCTGCGCGTGGACGCCGAGGTGCAGAGCGGCTCGCTGACGATCGTCACTCGGCCGGGGATAGTCGTCGATGCCGACGCCGTGTCCGTTGCCAACGGCAGCGTTCGGGTGAAGACCGAGCCGGGTCCGTCCGTTCCCGTAATCCTGGAGATCCAGGTCTCCGGCAAGGTCGGCAGCGGTCACGTCCGGTCCGGTCCGCCCCGGCCGACGCTCCGGCAGCGGGTTGCCCGCCGCTGCGGTCGGAGATAGCCCTCAGCCTGCCGGGACGGTCTTCGCCCGCCCGGCCAGCCAGCCGGTAATGAGCTGCAGCACCGCCACTCCCAGCAGGACCGTGAGCGGCACGTCCCAGCCGCCCGTGGCCGTATGCAGGAACCCGATCAGCAGCGGCCCGGTACTGGCGAGCAGGTAGCCGATCCCCTGGGCAAAGGCCGACAGCGACGCGGCCGTCGCCGGGTCGGGCGCGCGCGCCATCGTGTAGTAGATGCCGAGCCCGAGGGTGGCACCCTGGCCGAGGCCAAGGAGGATCACGAATCCGGCCGCCAGGCCCGGCGGCCCGAAGCCGGCCCCCGCCAGGCCGCCCCCGGTCGCGACCATCGCGGCCACGGCCAGCAGCCTCTGGTCCGGCAGGCGCTGGGCAAGGATCGGCATGGCCAGCGCCGTGATCGCGTTGCCGAGGTTCATCAGGGCCAGCAGCGTGCCGGCGTAGGCCGCGGTCACCCCGCGATCGCGGAACATCGTCGGAAACCACGACAGGGCGGCGTAATAGGACAGGCTCTGCAGGCCCATGAACAAGGTGACCTGCCAGGCGAGGGCGTACCTGCGCAGGGCGAGGGCGCCCGCCTGCCGGGGTCGCCCGGCTTCGCCGCCGCTGGCCCGGCGGGCTTCGGGCAGGGTGCGGTAGCGCAGCTGCGGCAGCCAGATCACCACGGCGATCACCGCCGGCCCGGCCCAGAGCCCGAGTGCCAGCCGGGCGGCAGGCAGGCCTCCGCCGGCCGCGGTGAACACCGGCACGGCCAGCGCCGAGGCGGCGATGGCGCCCGCCGCGAGGGCGAGCAGGTACAGGCCGATGAGCAGGCCTGCCCTGGCCGGCATCCGCCGCTTCACCAGGCTGGGCAGCAGCACGTTGATGAGCGCGATCCCGGCCCCGGCGACGACTGTGCCGGGGAACAGCAGCGCCGACGGCGCCAGGCTGCGCAGCAGCAGGCCGAGGATTATCAGGAGGAGCGCGCCGCCCAGCACCCGTTCCTCGCCGTAGCGCCGGCTGAGCGGGGCGGCTGACCCCGAGAACGCGCCGAAGCACAGGACGGGCACCGCCGCGAGCAAGGCCAGGGTGCCGGACGAGACGTGCAGGACGGCCTGGAGTTCGGGAAACAGCGGCGGGAGGCCGGTGATCATGGCGCGCAGGTTCAGCGCGAGCAGGAGAATTCCGGCGACCAAGGCGGCACCACCGGCCCAGCGGCGAGGTCGGGGGGGCCGTTCCCGCAGGCCAGCACCGGCGCCTCGCACTCGGGCACGGGAGGCCGGCATCTCCGTGCGCCTTACCCGCATCCGGCTGCTCCCAGGCTAGAGTCCGTCCAGGAAGCGTAACTAGATCGGCTTGGCCGGCGGCGTGATCACCGTCAGGATGCCGGTGATCATGAGCGCTGCGGCCAGCGCACCGACTTCCAGTCTTGTCACCAGGGCCGGTCGGTCCCCTGGGTCGGGCGTGCGGCGCAGGCTGAGCCGGCCCGCGACTGCCAGCATCGCGGCCGTGCCGACCACTGCCGCCTTGGCGATGACGAAGAGGCCGTACGCGCTGGTCAGCAGCGATCCGATCGGCACCAGCACCAGCGCCGAGGTGACGCCGGTTACGAGCACGATCGCGAACAGCCAGGCGGCGGCCGTGGCGTAGAGCCGCATGATGCCCTGCGCCGCCGCGGGATAGCCGCGCCAGGCAACGGCCGTCCGGAGCGCGTAGAGCAGCATTCCCGCCCAGAGGATGGCCGGAAGGAGATGGCAGAAGGTGATCAGCGCCCCGGCCACCGGGACGATCCCCTCGGGGTGGGCCCGGATGCCCTCAGCCACCACGATGCCGCATAGCGGGAGCACGCTGGGCCCGGGCTGGCGCAGCCGGAGGAGGAGAGCGGCCAGAGCGAAGCAGATCATTTCGCCGAGGGCGATCGGCGCGGTCGCGGCGGCGCCAAGCCCGGGCACCGGCGGCTGCGCCAGGTCCTTAGCCACCCCCGGGCCAGCGAGCGCGGTGACCAGCAGGGCAGCGCTCGCGGCCAGGCCAACCAGGCAGGCGCGCAGCGCCCAGGGCGTGGGCAGTGGCCCCGGCCGCGGGCCCTTGTACTGGCGGGCGAGGCCGCGGCCAGCCAGGCCGCCGAACGCCACGGTGAGGCCGCCGAGCATCACGGCCCGCTCGACGCCGGTAATCCAGAGCGCCGGGGTCGAGAGCGGAACCGAGGCCGCGACCATGCTCACCGGGCCGACAGTAACTGCGATGGGTGAGCCGTAGATGCCCTTGCGACTGATTTGCCCTCGGCGTTACCTGACCGATACGCAACCGCCCGCGGGTTGGTTCCGGGGCCAGGGGGCATGGTTAGGCGGAGTACTAAAGCCTGCCAGAACCCACGTATCACGCACTTCCCTAATCAATCCGAGTGAACGCGTTTCAAATCGGGGGAATCGGATGAGCAGGGCGAGGGCTCTTGCATTGTTCATTGCCGCCGCGGCCGCGTTCTCTGCATCGATCGTGGTCTACCGGCTGGTATATGTGACCAATCCCGGCCTCTGGTCGCACACGGACGAGTGGGTGTACTGGGCGGCAGGCCGGGTCGTGCGGCGTGATCCGGCGAACCTGTACGTGGTCCGCCTGGGCGAGCCCCTGGCGTTCAAGCTGCCATTCACCTATCCGCCGTTCGCCGCGTGGCTGTTCAGCTTCCTGAGCGGCTTCACGTTCCGCGCGTGGGAAATAGCGCTGGTCGTCCTGGACCTGACCCTGATGCCGGTTATCACCTATCTCTCGCTGCGGATCGCGGGCCGCCGGGGCTCACGGAATATCTGGATTGCCCTGGCTCTCGCGGCAATCGCGCTCTGGCTCGAGCCGGTCTTCTCGACGATGTTCTTCGGCCAGATCAACCTGATCCTGCTGACGCTGATACTGGTCGACTTCGCCTTGCCCGACTCCTGCCGGTGGAAGGGCATCTGCACCGGAATAGCCGCCGGGATCAAGCTCACCCCGCTGATCTTCATCCCGTACCTGTTCGTGACCCGGCGGATCCGGGCCGGCGTGGTGAGCCTGCTGACGTTCGGGGCCACCGTCGGGCTCGGCTTCCTGACGATGCCGACGGCGGCGCGCGACTACTGGGCCGGGCTGCCCAGCGGTCCCGGCGGCGCATCCAAGATGGTGAACCAGTCCCTCAACGGCGTCATCCAGCGGTTCCTGCACGGCCAGGCGCCGGCCAGCACCGTCTGGGCGGTCACCGCGCTCGTGGTGGCCACCGCGGGAGTGGCGCTGGCCGGGATCGCCGGCCGGCGCGGGCTGGAGCTGCTCGGGGTCCTGCTCTGCGGCATCACCGGCCTGCTGGTGTCGCCTATCTCCTGGACGCACCACTGGGTCTGGGTTGTACCGGCGCTGGTCCTGGTCACGACCGGCATGAGGCCCTCCCCCGATCGCGGGCTCGCTACGGTCCGGCCCGTCCGCCGGCGGACGCACCTGGCCACGATCGCCGCCAAGGTCCTGGGCACGGCCGCGCTGCTCGGCCTGTTCGTCGAGTGGCCGGGCAGCCGCCCGTTCGGACGGCACGACACGCTGCTGCCCCACGGCCTGCTGCGGCTGGTCCCGTGGTCAGGCGACCAGGTTTATACCTGGCGCGGTGCCACCTGGCTGCTCGGCAACGCCTACGTACTCGCCGGCCTGGCGGCGCTCATCGGCGCGGGCGTCTACCTGTGGCTGACCGGGCGCCACGCTCGCCGGACGGCGCGGGTTGCGCCCGTCAGCCCGGCGCGGCGGGAGACCCGCGAGCCGCCGGTCCCGGTCGGGACAGGCTCCCGCCGCTAGCCAGGCGGGCGAACGGCGGCCGATTCACCCGTTTTGTGGGGCCCGAACCTGGACCTGGAAGTCGCGACGCGCCGTCCGCTACGGCTGTGATGCCCGCAGCGTGTAGGTCTTGCTCACCGGCAGCCCCTTCGGGAAATGCTTGCCCGACCCGGTGAAGATCTCGGTCATGCGGGTGAAGTACTCACGGCCGTGGTGCTTCGGCCACGCCACGGGACGCCACAGCACGAACAGCGCCGGGAACTTGGTGAACTTGTTCGGCCCGCACGACGCGCTGGGCGTGCAGTCGTTGAACCCGGCCGTCCCCGAGGCGAACGCGGACGAGCCCCAGGCCGACCACTTCAGCCTGGTGATGTCGGCGTTCGAGCCCATGCAGCCGGGCTGCAGCGTGGACGACGGCTTGACCTGGCCAGCCCCGTTGCACTGGACCATGACGATCGGCAGTGCCTTGGCCGGAGCCGCGGTGGCCGCCACCGCCGTTCCGGCAATTGTTCCCGCGGCCACCAGGCCGGCCCCCAGCACCACGCGCAGACGAGTAAGCCTCATTGAACGATCCCCTCCTAGCGGTAATAACTCCACCAGAAGAGACGCCGCCGACGCGCAGTTGGTTGGCCGCAGTTAACCGGCGCCGAGCAGAGACCGAAGCACGAACTGCATGATGCCGCCGTGCCGGTAGTACTCGGCCTCGCCGGGGGTGTCGATCCGCACGATCGCGGTGAACTCCTTGCCGTCCGCGCGCACCGTAACCTCCCGCGGTGTCTGGCCCGAGTTCATCGCTTCGACGCCGATGACGTCGAAGACCTCATGCCCGGTCAGGCCCAGCGACTCCGCCGTCTCGCCCGGCTTGAACTGCAGCGGCAGAACGCCCATGCCGATGAGGTTGGAGCGGTGGATGCGCTCGAACGACTCCACGAGCACGGCCCGGGCGCCGAGTAGCGCGGTGCCCTTGGCCGCCCAGTCGCGCGACGACCCGGAGCCGTACTCCTTGCCGCCGAGCACGATCAGCGGCGTCCCCTCGTCGATGTACTTCCGGGACGCGTCGTAGATCGGCATCTGCTCGCCCTCGGGAAGCTTGATCGTGACGCCGCCCTCCGTGCCCGGCGCCAGCTCGTTCCGCAGCCGGATGTTGGCGAAGGTCCCGCGGATCATCACCTCGTGGTTGCCGCGACGCGAGCCGTAGCTGTTGAAGTCCGCCCGCTGAACCCCGTGCTCGGTCAGGTACCGGCCCGCCGGGCTGTCGGTCTTGATCGCGCCCGCCGGTGAGATGTGATCGGTGGTAACCGAGTCGCCGAGCTTCGCCAGCACGCGCGCGCCGTGAATATCGGTGACCGGGCTCGGCTGGCGCTGCATCCCCTCGAAGTACGGCGGATGCCGCACGTATGTCGAGTCGTCCGCCCACGCGAACGTGTCGCCGGGCTGAACGTCCAGCTCCTGCCACCGCTCGTCGCCGGTGAAGACGTCGGCGTAGTCGCGCGTGAACATCTCCGCGGCGACGGCGGTCTCGACGATCTCCTCGACCTCGGACGGAGACGGCCAGAGGTCGCGCAGGTAGACGGACTGGCCCGAGGCGCCGGTGCCGATGGGCTCGGTGGTCAGATCGATGTCCATGGTGCCGGCCAGCGCGTAGGCCACGACCAGCGGCGGGGACGCCAGGTAGTTCATCTTGACGTCCGGGTTGATCCGGCCCTCGAAGTTCCGGTTCCCTGACAGCACGGAGACGACCGCCAGGTCGTGCTCCGCGACGGCGCCGCTGATGGCCTCGGGCAGCGGCCCGGAGTTCCCGATGCAGGTCGTGCAGCCGTAGCCGACAAGATTGAAGCCCAGCTTCTCCAGGTACGGCGTCAGGCCCGCGCGCTCGTAGTAGTCCATGACAACCTTCGAGCCGGGTGCCAGCGTCGTCTTCACCCACGGCTTGCGCTCGAGCCCGGCCTCGACCGCCTTCTTGGCCAGCAGCGCCGCCCCGACCATCACGGACGGGTTGGACGTGTTCGTGCACGAGGTAATCGCCGCGATCACGACCGCGCCGTGGTCAACCGACGTGACCGTGCCGTCGTCCAGCGTCACCTGGACCGGCGAGGACGGCCGGCTGGTGACCGGGCGGACCTGCCCGGTGCCGCCGCCGTTCTCGGTGTCGGCGGTGAACGGATCGGAGGCCGGGAACGTGCCGGCGATGTCGTCGTCGAGCTTGTCGAGCTCGACGTAGGACCCGAGCGCCTCCCGGAAGGACGTCTTGGCATCGGACAGCGCGACCCGGTCCTGCGGGCGCTTCGGGCCGGCCAGCGACGGCACCACCGTCGACAGATCGAGCTGCAGTTCCTCGGAGTAGCGGGCATGCGCAGCCGGGTCGTGCCACAGGCCCTGCGCCTTCGCGTACGCCTCGACGAGCGCCACCTGCCCGGACGGGCGGCCGGTCAGCCGCAGGTAGGCCAGGGTCTCGTCGTCGATCGGGAAGATCGCGCAGGTCGAGCCGAACTCCGGGCTCATGTTGCCGATCGTCGCCCGGTTCGCGACCGGGACGGCGGCGACCCCCTCGCCGTAGAACTCCACGAACTTGCCGACCACGCCGTGCTTACGGAGCAGCTCAGTGATCGTGAGCACCAGGTCGGTGGCGGTAGCGCCGGACGGCAGCTCGCCGGACAGCCGGAACCCGACGACCTTCGGGATCAGCATCGACACCGGCTGACCGAGCATCGCCGCCTCGGCCTCGATCCCGCCGACGCCCCAGCCGAGGACGCCGAGGCCGTTCTGCATCGTGGTGTGCGAGTCGGTGCCGACGCAGGTGTCGGGGTAAGCGGTCGTCACGCCGCCCGCCGGCTGGGTCATGATGACCCTGGCCAGGTACTCGATGTTGACCTGGTGCACGATGCCGGTGCCTGGCGGCACGACCTTGAACTGGTGCAGCGCCTCCTGGCCCCAGCGCAGGAACGCGAACCGCTCCTTGTTGCGGTGGAACTCAAGCTCGACGTTCCGCTCGAACGCGTCCGGCCGGCCGAAGACGTCCGCGATGACCGAGTGGTCGATGACCAGCTCGGCGGGCACCAGCGGGTTGATCTTGGCGGCGTCGCCGCCGAGCGCCCGCATCGCCTCGCGCATCGCGGCCAGGTCGACGACCGCGGGCACGCCGGTGAGGTCCTGCAGGATGACCCGGCTCGGGCTGAACTGGATCTCGGTATCCGGCTCCGCCTTCGGGTCCCACTGCGCGAGCGCGGTGATGTGGTCGGCAGCCACGTTGACGCCGTCCTCGGTCCGCAGCAGGTTCTCCAGCAGGATCTTGAGGCTGTAGGGCAGGTCCGCGGCGCCGGAGACGGCGTCCAGCCGGTGAATCTGGTAGCTGGTCCCGGCCACGTCCAGGGTGGCGCGGCTGCCGAAGCTGTTTCCGGTCATATCTCCTCGTTCTCCCTGCCCGGCCGCGTCCCGCGGCCGCTGCATTGCATCCTCCCGCACCCGGCCGGCGGGCACGACGCCCGTCCTGGCATTGGCGGCCCGGCCAAGTATCTTGATGTCAAGGTATCTAAGGGCAAGGTTAGTAAGGAGTTATCTCGACGTCAAGCTAAGTTAGCCGCTCCGCGGGCGCCGCCAGCGCGATCCCACTACCCAGCACGCCGCGACGGATCCACGATGGAGTCATGATCGGCCGGATGCACCACGTCGTCATCGACTGCCCGGACCCGGCAGCCCTCGCCGAGTTCTACTCGCAGCTGCTCGGCCTGCCGGTCACCTACCGCAGCGCTGACTGGGTCGTGGTCGCCGCCAGCGAGCGCAGCTCCGGGCTGGCGTTCCAGCTCGTCCCCGATCACCGGCCCCCGACCTGGCCGGATCCGGGGGTGCCGCAGCAGGTGCACCTCGACGTCATGGTCGATGACCTCGCCGCCAGCCGCGATGCCGTCCTCTCTCTCGGTGCGACGAAGCTCGCCGGGGAAGACGTCTACGCGGACCCGGCCGGCCATCCGTTCTGCCTGATCCGCCGGCCAGGCTGGGCGCCGCCGGTAACCACCGGCAGCGCCCCGGCCTAGCGGCTACTTCTCGTTCCAGACGAGCACGTTCCAGGTCTTCATGCCGACGATCCCGTCGGGCTTGAGCTTGTGCGCGCGCTGGAACGCCTTGACCGCGTCCCTGGTCTCAGGGCCGAAATAGCCGGTGATGAGGACCTTCGTGTAGCCGTAGGCGCGCAGGTTGTGCTGGAGTCCGCTGACCGCGTCGCCCTGACTGCCGAACTTCACCAGCAGGACGAGGCCGTTCCAGGTCGCCGGGCCGACGATGCCGTCCCGCGTCAGCTTCGCCGCTTTCTGGAACCTGGTGACGCTCACCCTGGTGCTGCTGCTGAAGACACCGTCGGCCTTCAGCCGGTAGCCGCGCGCATCGAGCAGGTACTGAATGGCCCAGACGCGCTCCCCCTTGGCGCTGAGCCCGACGACGGGCCATCGCAGCACGGCCGGCGTGCCGGTCCTGGCGTGATGCGCGATTGGCCGCGCGTGGTGAGCCGCGGGCCGAGCGTGATGGGTCGCCGATGGTGAACTCGGGCTCGCGCCTGCGGCGCCAGCCAGGGCAGTTGTCATCGTCACTGCTGAGACAAGTCCGAGTGAGCCTACGGCTACCCGGCGCAAGATCGCCTTCATCGCTATTCCCCCCGGTGCTGTGCCAGAAGCGGCATACGAAGCCGCCAAGCAAGTGTCGGGCACCGCAACCAACATGCGTTGGTCCCCCGCCGTGTCACCCCGAACTAGTTCATGGCCAGCTATTAGCTATGCCAGGATCC
>Ga0209380_10000074_pt1 | contig 56495 bp, 43 predicted proteins | sample HubBroMetageWFT6_FD_188347 | JGI IMG/M metagenome (GOLD analysis project Ga0209380, IMG submission 188347) | Warmed and freeze-thawed soil microbial communities from the Hubbard Brook experimental Forest, New Hampshire - Hubbard Brook CCASE Soil... | ecosystem: Environmental > Terrestrial >...
GGAGCCGGGCGTGCGATCCCACTAAACAGCCGAATCCTTAGCGTATTGGAGATATGGGCGGCACGATTTCCCGAACGACAGCCGGCCCACTTCGTCTTCCCTAGCGAGAAGTACGGTGCTGCCGGCCAGGCAGACAGTTTCGGATTCACAGCGGGCTCGGTCATCTACGATACAGATCCAACGCAGCCCATCGGGAATTGGAAAGAAGCGTGGGAACGAGCCAAGAAACGCGCAGGTGCAATTCTGAAAGGCAACGTGGCAGAGGGAGAGTCGAACCCGTTGCAGTGCCGATTTCACGATCTCAGACATACTGCGGTCACCCGTCTGCTGGAAGCTGGCATCCCCTACCCAGTCGTGGCGAGCATCATGGGATGGTCCGCCGCGACGGCAATTCGTATGGCGAAGCGCTACGGACATATTGGGAACGAAGCTCTCCGTACCGCGGCTGACGTGCTTGGTAGAGTGGAAATTCCCGCCGAGTCCCTCAAAAAGTCACCAAAGTCGCCGGTGGCGGAAAATGCCAGCATTCAGTAAACGGCTGAAAAGAAATGGCTCCTCAGGTAGGACTCGAACCTACAACCCTTCGGTTAACAGCCGAATGCTCTGCCATTGAGCTACTGAGGAGTGTGTGAAGCGCGCGCGGAGCGCGCGCTTGTTTGGTTATCATAGCATCCCGCTGCGGGGTCTGAAAATACTGGGGGAGTTGGGTTGTACTGGCTTGGGGCTGGGTTTGGATACTGCCGGCATTTCGTGGCGCGCATTGATTGGGGCGCTGCCTGGCCGCTGCGCTCCGATGGGTCTTTACCGCGGAAACTGCTGTTGTGGGTGGGTACTGGGTTGGTTTGGAATCGGGTGGGGGGAGTTTGGTAGTCTAGCGAAAGTTTGATGGGCTGGCGCTGCTGCGCTTTGGCTGGTTTCTTGCGAGGTGCTTATGGGTGGAGGGATTCGGGGGATTTGGATTGGTGCTTTTCTGTTTTTTGTGGTTGGTGCAGGCTATGGGGGTCAGGGTTCGGCGGCTTCTGGTCCTCCTAAGGCTGAGGTGCGGGCGGTTGAAGAAAATATGCACGGGACTAACGTTGTCGATAATTATCGGTGGCTGGAGGATGGGACCAGCTCGGAGACTGAGAAGTGGGTTGCGGGGGAGATGGCTTATACGCGGTCTGTGCTTGATCCGCTGGCGGGGCGGGATGCGATTCACAAGCGGCTGACGGAGCTGCTTCACATTGGGGATATTGGCGTGCCGCGGATTGCGGGGAAGTATCACTTCTATACGCGGCGGGACGGGATGCAGAACCAGCCGGTGCTTTATGTGCGCGAGGGAGTTGACGGAAAAGATCGGGTGTTAGTTGACGTCAACCAGATCTCGGCTGATGGGACTACCGCTCTCGATTGGTTCTATCCCTCAGAGCATGGGAAATATGTGGTCTACGGAGTTTCACAGAGCGGAACGGAGATGAGCACGTTGCACGTTATCGACACCAAGACGGGCGATGCTTTGCCGGACACGATTGAGCGGACGCGGGCGGCGAGTATTGCCTGGTCGCTCGACAACTCCGGGTTTTACTACACGCGTTATCCGAAAAAAGGGGAGGTGGCTGAGGGGCAGGAAGTTTACAACCGGCATGTGTTTTATCACTTGCTGGGAACGGATCCGGCTACTGACGATCCGATTTTTGGGGAGGGGCGGGACGCGGAGGACTGGCCGGAGGTCAGTCTGGACAACGACGGCCGGTTGCTGTTGATCACGGTGGCACAGGGTTGGACCAAGAGCGAACTGTTTTTGAAGGATTTGAAGAACGGCAGACCGCTCGAGCGCATCACGACGGGCAAGAATTTTCTATATAACGCGACCGCTTATAACGGAAGGCTTTTTATTGTCACCAACGAAGATGCTCCGCGGTTCCGCATGTTCATGGCGGAGGCCGGCAACTACGAGCGCGACGACTGGACTGAAATCATTCCACAAACGGGCGGGGTTTTAAAGGATGCAGAATTGTGGGGTGGGAAGATTTTCGCGCAGTACGAGCAGAATGCGACTTCGCAACTCAAGGTTTTCGATATCTCGGGGGCGATGCTGAGAGAGCTGCCGCTGCCGGCGATCGGAACGGTTTTTGAATCGAAAGGAAAATGGGATCGCAACGAGGTCTTTTACGGATTTGAATCGTTCACCATCCCGCGCTCGATTTACCGTTACGACCTGGAGAGCCGGACTACGACGCTGTGGGCGAAGGTGGATGCGCCCGGGATTGATTCGGCGGCCTATGACGTGCAGCAGGAGTGGTACCACTCGAAGGATGGGACGCGGGTGCCTATGTTTGTTGTTCAGAAGAAAGGATTGAAGAAGGATGGGCAGAATCCCACGCTACTCACAGGGTACGGCGGGTTCGACTTCAGCCTCACGCCGGGATTCGACAGTGAGATTTATCTGTGGCTGGAGCATGGCGGGATTTATGCCGTCGCGAATCTGCGCGGCGGGTCGGAGCTTGGGGAAGACTGGCACCGGGCCGGGATGCTGGACAAGAAGCAAAATGTTTTTGATGACATGATTGCGGCTGCGGGGTATCTGATTGCGGAGAAGTATACGTCCCCCAATCATCTTGCCATTCAGGGAGATTCGAATGGGGGGCTGTTGATGGGAGCGATGATTACGCAGCGTCCGGAATTATTTCGGGCTGTGGTTTGCGATGTGCCTTTGCTTGACATGCTGCGCTACCAGGACTTTCAGATTGCCAAGCTTTGGATTCCGGAGTATGGGAACGCGGAGAAGGCTGATCAGTTCAAGTGGCTTTATGCCTATTCGCCTTATCACCATGTGAAGAGTGGTGTGGAATATCCGGCGGTGTTGTTTATGACTGCTGATTCGGATTCGCGGGTTGATCCTATGCATGCGAGGAAGATGACGGCTTTGATGCAGGCTTCGGCTGCGAATGGGGGGAGCCGGGTGCGGCCGATTTTGTTGCGGGTGGAGAATAGCGCGGGGCATGGAGAGGGGACGCCGGTTTCCAAGCAGATTGAGGAAGGGACGGATGTTTGGGGGTTTTTGTTTTGGCAGTTGGGGGTGAAGCCGTAAGGGCCGTGGGCCGAAGCCCGATTCAAATGCCCGGCTTTTGACGCAGGCCTGGAAGGCCTGCTCCACCCGCGAAGGCAACGTCAGGGTCAAGAGCGGCGCTGCGGGGGTTCGTGGTTCCCACCTTTCGCAAAGGACGCGAAAGATGGGGCAGCCTTGCGTGTCAGGGTGCGGTTGAAGTCAAAGTCAACATCAACGTCAAAGGCAACGGACAAGTGTGTCCGTTTCCACACAGGCTCTTCAAGGACAACATCAACGTCAAGAACTATCGCTGCTGGTGGCCGTGGTTCCCACCTTTCGCAAAGGACGCGAAAGATGGGGCAGCCTTGCGTGAGCAGAGTGCGGTTGAAGTCAAAGTCAAGGTCAGCGGGCGGGGGCGCCCGCTCTACACTTTCCGATTCGTCCCTGCGGGGGAATCGGAGCTAGGCGCCGAAGACCACGCTGGTGCCCGTGGAAGGCATGATCAGTTTCTGTGGCATCTCTTGTTGGACTGCCATCATGGCGCGGAAGCCGGTGCAGTGCATGGGAATCAGGTAGTCCGGGTTGATCTCCTTCAAGGCTTGCACGGTTTTGGCGATGATGTCATCCGGATACGGGGCCAGGTGCCACCCGCCAACCACGGCGTGCACTTTCTCGATTCCGGTGGACTTCTGGATCTGGCGGACTGAGTTGATGATGCCCGCATGGCCGCACGATGAGATCACGACTAGTCCGCGGTCCTTCACGTTGTATGCGGTGGCGTGCTCTCCCCAGAAGATATCCTTCACCAGGTCGCCTGGCTTAGCTTCAATCTTTACCGTGCCGGGAGGGAAATGAAGGGTGGCGTCGCAGGCCGAACCGGTCGCGCCGGCTTCAAGTCGAGCTGCCGGTGGAGTCATCTCGAAATCGGTGACTCGCGCAATGTGACCTGAAGTGATCGCGTGGCCAGTCACAGTGGTCGGCTCCTCCGCGATGACGACATTTAATCCCCGGCTTTCGAGTTCATCCCGCTTTAGTTCACCGTAGTCAAGCTTCTTGCCGTCCGGTTGCACGACCCAGCGGTGGCAGAACGTATCGGGTCCTCCGGCATAGAGAGTGAGGCCTGGTTTGGCGCGTCCCTGGAGGCTCCGGGCCACATCGAGCAAACCTCCGAAATGGTCCACATGCCCGTGGCTGATGATGAGGGCGTCGGCTTTGGCGGGATCGACTCTTAACCCTTGATAGTTATTTGTCAGTGTGCGCGGGGTGAGTGCAAAGTCCAACAGGATCTGCTTTTCCTCATCTCCTCGGAAGGACTGCAAGTGAAAAGCCAGCCCATGCTCGGACAACAGCATCACGTCTGACCCATAGGGATACGGCAAAGTATTCCGAGTGATCGTGATATTCCCAATCCTGCCGCCCTTGGCGAAAATGTCATACACGTTATCAACCAGATTGGTCACGACCAGGCGGTCGACGGTGGGGATCTCTTTGGGAGCAGCAAAGAGGCTCCCGAAGCGGCCTGTGCCGCCCAGTAAGACCGTCCCGCCTGCAACCGCTCCGAGCTTCAGGAATTCGCGCCTGCGCATGATGGCCTCTTTCCTTGTTAGATCCAGAATGCCAGATCCGAGAATTCCTTCTTGACTTCGAAAACGGTAGAGATTGTACGCCCAAATCGCTTGACTGGCGTGAGATTCGCATGAACGGGCGCAGGGTGCGGTTGGAGATAAAGTCAACGTCAACGTCAACGTCAAGGTTTCAAAGGCAGCGGGCAGGAGTGCCCGCTCTGCTCCGCATGGGCTGAAGCCCGATTCAAGCGCTGGGGTTTAACGCAGGCCTTGAAGGCCTACTCCACCCGCGTTCGTTCCCTCGAAGTCGTGTGTTTCCCGCTGTGGAAATTCTTGAAAATATTTGGCGGGATGACCTGGACTTTGATTGACCTGGGCGATCTACTGGATTATTGGTGGGGGAGTTTTTTTGCTTGAGGCTTCCTGGCCTGGTGATTGGCAGTGCGCGGTTTGTGGCGCGTTTCTGAGTTTGGAGGATTAGTTATGGTGGGGCGTGATTGGGGCGGAGATCGGGATGGGGATGGGAAGGTGGTTCCTGGGGACGCGGTGCCGGGATATGTTCCGTGGATGTTTGCGGAGGCGGATGCTGATGCCGGGTGGTGGGAGCGGCGGAGGTCGAATCCTAAGCGGATGGGGGAGTTGTCGCAGGCGGCGTTTTTGGTGAAGGCGCAATCGCTGGGATTTGGGCTGGCTTTGCCCTGGGGCGATAGCGAGAGGTATGACTTTATCGTGTGGGCGCGGCCGCGCGGGCGGTTCTTGCGGGTGCAGGTTAAGGCTACGGGGCGGTTGAATTGCGGGGGATACGATGTGCAGCCGGTCTACTCCACGCGCGGCGAGGGGAAGAAGACTTATACGGCTGGCGATATTGATGTGCTGGCGGCGCACGTTGTATTGGAAAAAGATCCGGGGAAAGAGGTTTGGTATTTATTGCCGATTGCTGCGTTTGTTGGAGTGAAGAGTTTGAGATTTTATCCGGAGGTTGGTGCGGAGCTGGAGACGCGGCGGGCTCGGTGGGAGGGGTATCGGGAGAGTTGGGAGTGGCTGGAAGGCAGTGGGCTGAAGAACAGTGGTCCGGAGAACAGTGGTCAGTGATCAGCGGTCAGTGGCCAGTAGGATCCGGGTCGCGGACCTGCGGGTGATTTTACTGGACACTGATCAGGTGCTTGGACACTCGTCGGGCTGGTGTCGGTCTTGTGCTTTGGGATGGAGGAAAGGGAGTCAAGGGCCCCACCCTCCTCGCAAGGACGCGAGGAAGGGTGGGGCACCCGCTTCTGGACACTCGTCACTGGACCACTGGGCACTGGACACTGGACACTGGACACTGGTTTTGGGGTTGACGGTAAAGATACGTAAACGTGGTAGAAATGTGTTGACCTCTTTTTGGTTTGCGGATACATTATCAAGTTCAACGGACATTCGGAGTCCTAGTCTGTTCTGAGAGATACCTCGGCCTTTGTTCCCAAACTAGGAAAAACGAGCATCTTCGGGCTCCGGTGGCGCATCTATTCTGGTAGGAATTGCGCTAACTCCTTTACAACCTCAGTAGAATCAGTAGGTTAGGACTGCTTTTGAGGTTCTGGCCGACTTTCTTGGGACAAGGGCGAAGGCGAAATGCCCATACTTATAAGGAAGGAGTGAGACAGACATGCGCTCTGATCGGGTGTTTGACGCTTTACAAACCCTGCGGAATCGTTATATGTTATGCCAGCTCGCCTCCAAGGCCACGCGGAAGTTCCATCGGCCCAGCACCAGAATCCAAGAAACAATGAATGGTGTGTTGGACCGAATCGCGGGTGCGGAGCGACAGGATGTACTGTCGGAGCCGGAGAATTTTGCTGAGGCACAACGGCGGGCTGCTTAAAACAGCCCCGCCTTCCTGCCCGGTGTTTTTGTCTTCCCTGAATACCCTCCTTTAGAAAATCTCCCGAAGCCACTAACGAACAAGTTTTAGTGCACGGGTTTAGTTGAGTCGCTTTCTAGGACAAATCATGACCATTGCTGAACTAAAAGAAAAGAACATTACCGAGCTGACCAAGATCGCAAGGACCTTGGAGCTGCCCGGGGCCAGCGGGCTGCGTAAACAGGACCTGATCTTTAAGATCCTGCAGGCGCAGAGCGAAAAAGAAGGACACATCTTCGCCGAGGGTGTGCTGGAAATATTGCCGGACGGCTATGGATTTTTGCGGTCTCCGGATTACAACTACCTGCCGGGTCCGGACGATATTTATGTGTCGCCGTCGCAGATTCGCAAGTTTGATTTGAAGACGGGCGATACGATCAGCGGGCAGGTTCGGCCTCCGCATGAGGGCGAGAAGTATTTCGCTCTGGTGAAGATCGAGGCGGTGAATTTTGAGTCGCCGGATGAGGCGCGGAATAAGATCCTGTTCGACAATTTGACGCCGCTTTATCCGCAGGAGCGGTTGAAGCTGGAAACCACGCGGGAGAACGCGAGCGCGCGGGTGATGGATCTGCTGACGCCGCTCGGTAAGGGACAGCGCGGGCTGATTGTTTCTCCGCCGCGGGCCGGCAAGACGATGTTGCTGCAGAATGTGGCGAACTCGATTACTACGAACCATCCGGAAGTGGTGTTGATGGTGTTGCTGATCGATGAGCGGCCGGAAGAAGTTACGGATATGCAGCGATCGGTGAAGGGCGAAGTGATTTCTTCGACGTTCGATGAACCGGCGGCGCGGCACGTGCAGGTTGCGGAGATGGTGATCGAGAAGGCGAAGCGGTTGGTTGAGCACAAGCGCGATGTGGTGATTCTGCTGGATTCGATTACGCGGTTGGCGCGGGCTTATAACACGATTGTTCCGCCGTCGGGGAAAGTGCTTTCGGGCGGCGTGGATTCGAATGCGTTGCAGCGGCCGAAGCGGTTCTTTGGGTCGGCGCGAAATATTGAAGAAGGCGGGTCGTTGACGATTATCGCTACTGCGTTGATCGACACCGGGTCGCGCATGGATGATGTGATCTTTGAAGAGTTCAAGGGCACGGGTAATTCGGAAATTATCCTGGAGCGCAAGCTGGTGGATAAGAGGGTGTTTCCGGCGATCGATATTCAACGGTCGGGGACGCGTAAGGAAGAACTCTTGATTCCGCGGGAAGATTTGTCGCGGATCTGGGTGCTGCGCAAGGTGCTGAATCCGCTGTCGCCGGTGGAAGCGATGGAGTTGCTGATTGATAAGCTTAGCAAGACTAAGTCGAATGGCGAGTTTTTGGCTAATATGAGTGCTTTGTAGGGCTAGTACCTGGTACCTAGTGAAAGCTTACAGAGATTCCAGGCTTTGGTGCTTTTTGCCGGCGAAGGAGTAACCTCAGCGGCTAAAGCCGGAGTCGATTTCGATGATTTACGGCACGACTGAAGTCGCGCCCTTCCCGAGCTGTCGCCTGTCTCTGTCTTTGTTTTGTCTTTGTCCCCTGCATTTTATCCTGAGCATTTTCTATTGTCGTCCCCGGCGAAAGTGTCATACTTTGGGAACGGGCAGAAGGTTCATGCCCGTATTCGAGGACACCGTGCGATCCCAATCCATCGGCTGGACACTTTCTATCTGTTTGCTGTTCGCGATTTCCGGTAAAGCGCAGACCCAAGCTCCGAGCCCCGTGCCTCCCGGGAGAACCGACGCGGGCCCGGCGAACGCTGATGCGGACGAAAGCCGGGAGCGGCTGGCTCGCGATTTGGCGAAGAAAGCCAACCAATCGCGGCAGGCCCTGCTGAAGGCCGATACCGACAAACTGCTCAAGCTGGCGGTGGAGCTGAAGGACTACGTGGACAAGTCGAATGAGAACGTTTTATCGCTCGACGTGCTTAAGAAGGCGGACGAGATTGAGAGGCTGGCGCACAGCGTGAAGGATAAGATGAAGGGGCCGAACTAGGGGCATTGGGTGATTAGGGCGATTGGGTGATTTGGCGATTTAACACCTTCTTCGTGGTGGGACGTCTATAGGGAAGCGAGCCAAACGCGCCCTTCAGTCGCTATCGCTCTCTCAGGGCAGGCTCCGTAAGGGCGCGGCTCGCCCGGGTCCCCTCGGCAAGCTCGGGGCAGGCTCTTCGTTCGCGCAAAGAACGCGCTCTCTCAGGATGACAATCTTTTTCACGACCTTATGAGACGGATATTTTCGTTGCTTCTTTGCTTCGTCTTCGTTGGTCTTTTGGCTGCCAACACTTCTTCCGGCTCCGATGCCACACCTTGGGATCCTAAACCGTGGATTGCGGATCTTGAGCAGGTCCGGGAAACATTTTTGACGAAATACGCGAACCTTGAATGGGCGGTGTTTCCGCGGGAAGCTGATCTGCCGAAACTTTTTGCGGATACTGAGGCGCGGATTCAACGGGCTAGCAACGATTGGGAGGCTCGCGCGGCGCTTGAGAGGTTGGCGCGCAAGCTGGGGGACGGGCATGTGGTGTTCGAGTGGCCCCGGAGCGGTGGCCATGCTGCAGAGGCGGCCGGTACGCCGCAGGAACGGTGTGTGGCTCTGGGATACGATGCGCGAATGCGCGCGGCGCCGCTTGCCTTGAACGCGGCGGGCTACCAGGCCCTTTCAACGCCGCTATCGGATGAGTTCCCGACGGGATTGATTTCTTTAAATTCGCAACGCATTGGTGTTCTTCAGATTGGCGTGTTCACGCCACAAGGGTTTCCGGCGCTGTGTCAATTGGCGTTGCGGGAGCTCTCCATCGCAGCGGATAAACCTTGCGACGATGCCTGCGGCGACCGGATCGAGGCTTGGGCGTCGGATAAGCTCACGGTCGACCTTACGGCGCAGCTGCGGGCGCTCAAAGATGCTGGCGCCACCGTGTTGGTGGTGGATGTCGCGGGAAACGGCGGCGGGTCGGAGTGGGCGGAGGCGGTGGCGCGAATGGTCACGTCGATCCGGCTGCGATCGGAGGAGATGGAATTTGTGCGCGGCGAGCATTGGGCGAAATCTTTTGCCGACGATGAAGCCTCGTTGCGGCGTTTTGCGGATCAGGCGAGCGGGGCGGACCGCGCACTGCTGCTCAAGCTGGCGGATGATGTGGAAGCCAGACGCAAAGTTGCGCTGACTCCGTGCGATTCTGCGCCGTTGTGGCAGGGTACCCGTCCTGCATGCAGTTGGCTGGGACACGGATTTTACGGCTCGGGATTTCTGGCTTCGGCGGATCCATCGCAGTTGCGGGGGAAGCCGTGGGCTTCGCTGTTGTTCACTCCTATGGAGTTTCCTTATGAAGAGGGTGTGTGGACCGGGCCGCTGATCGTTTTGATAGATCGGAACACGGGATCTGCTGCTTCGGAATTCGCGGCTGTGCTGCAGGACAATCATGCTGCGATCGTCATGGGAGAACCGGCAGGGGCGGGCTGTGGGCACACCAACGGCGGCACTCCAACCACGCTGGCTAATAGCAAGGCTACGCTGGAGGTTCCGGATTGCGCGCGGCTTCGGGCTGATGGTTCGAATGAAGTGATGGGGATTCAGCCGGACGTGGCCTTGGCATTTGGCGCGGTTGATGGGGCGCATTTGCGTGCGGTGCGGTTTATGGCGGGGCTTCCGGAGGCGGTGGGGCGGGCTGGTGGGCTGCGGTAGGGTTTTTCGGCATGTCGACGGGCTGGGCTGAAGCCCACATCTTTTTGGACCTTTACGTGGCGCTGAAGCGCCGCTCTTCCACGTTACTGCATGGTGTGCATTCCTATGCTCTGATGAAGGGCTAAGGCACGCGGGCGAGGGCGCCCGCGCCACACGTGTCCTACACGAACCATCCTGCATCCATCGCTGGCGGGACGCTGGCGCTACTCTGCGTTGCCGCTTCTTATTCGCATGCTGTAGAAGGAGCGGTAGACGAAGAAGAAGGAGATCAGGAAGAACACTAACGCAAGGACGTTTGTGATGGTTGCTCCCTGGTCTCTGGTCAGAGTTACTGCGAGTTCTACTGCCAGCAGTCCGAAGAGGGTGGTGAATTTGATTACTGGATTCAGGGCCACGGATGAGGTGTCTTTGAAGGGGTCGCCGACGGTGTCGCCGATAACCGTGGCGTCGTGGAGGGGAGTTCCCTTCTGCTTCAATTCTACTTCGACGATCTTTTTTGCGTTGTCCCAGGCAGCGCCGGCGTCGGCCATGAAGATGGCCTGGTAGAGGCCGGAGATGGCGATGGAGATGAGGTAGCCGATGAAGAAGAACGGCTCCACGAAGGCGAAGGCAAGGGTGCCGAAGAAGACGGCGATGAAGATGTTTAGCATGCCTTTTTGCGCGTACTTGGTGCAGATCTCGACGACCTTTTTGCTGTCCTCAACCGAGGCCTTGGTCACGCCCTCGAGCTTGATGTTGGCTTTGATGAATTCGACGGCGCGGTAGGCTCCGGTGGTGACGGCCTGGGTGGATGCTCCGGTGAACCAGTAAATCATGGCTCCTCCGGTGACCAGGCCTAGGAAGAACGGGGCGTGGAGCAGAGAGAGATTCTCTTTGTTGATGGTGAGCCCGTTGGTAAGAGCCATGATGATGGAGAAGATCATCGTAGTAGCGCCGACTACGGCGGTGCCGATCAGCACGGGTTTCGCGGTGGCTTTGAAGGTGTTGCCGGCGCCGTCGTTGGCTTCGAGCAGGTATTTGGCGCGCTCGAAGTTGGTGGAGATGTTGAAATCCTTTTTGAGTTCGGCTACGACGTTGGGAACCTGCTCGATCAGAGAGAGTTCATATACGGATTGAGCGTTGTCGGTGACGGGGCCGTAGGAATCGACTGCGATGGTGACGGGGCCCATGCCGAGGAATCCGAAGGCGACCAGGCCGAAAGCGAAAACGGCTGGAGCCAGCATGGTCTCGGCGTCAAAACCCATGGTGCTGAGGCCCATGGTGCTGAAGTAATAGGCGATGGACATGAGGAAGACCATCGAGAGGCCCAGGTAGTAGCAGGAGAAATTGCCGGCGACGAAGCCGGACAAGATGCCGAGCGAAGCGCCGCCTTCTTCGGCGGAGGTGACGACTTCCTTCACGTGGCGGGATTCGGTGGAGGTGAAACTCTTGACCAACTCGGGGATGAGAGCACCGGCGAGGGTTCCGCAGGAGATGATCACGGAAAGCTTCCACCACTGGGAGTCGTCGCGGCCGAGCATCGGAATGATGAAGTAGGAAACCAGGAACGTGAGCGCGATCGAGATGATCGAGGTTAGCCACACCAGAGTGGTGAGCGGGGTTTCGAAATTCATTTCGTCGGCGCTGCCGAAGCGCGCCTTGGCGATGGCGCCGTTGATGAAGTAGGAAAGAGAGCTGGCTACGAGCATCATGACGCGCATGACGAAGATCCAGACCAGGAGTTGCACTTGCACGCTGGGATCTTTCACGCCCAGAAGGATAAAGGTGATGAGGGCCACGCCGGTTACGCCGTAGGTTTCGAAGCCGTCGGCGGAGGGTCCGACGGAGTCGCCGGCGTTGTCACCGGTGCAGTCGGCGATTACGCCGGGGTTGCGGGCGTCGTCTTCTTTGATTTTGAAGACGATCTTCATGAGGTCGGAGCCGATGTCGGCGATTTTTGTGAAGATGCCGCCGGCTATTCGGAGAGCGGCTGCGCCGAGGGATTCGCCGATGGCGAATCCGATGAAGCAGGGGCCGGCGTAGTCGCCGGGGATGAAGAGCAGGATGATCAGCATGATTAACAGCTCGACGCTGATCAGCATCATGCCGATGCTCATGCCGGCTTCGAGGGGAATCTGGTAAACGGGGAACGGCTTGCCGGGTAGGGATGCGAACGCGGTGCGGGAGTTGGCGAAAGTGTTTACGCGAATGCCGAACCAGGCTACTCCGTAGCTGCCGGCGATGCCGACCAGGCTGAATAAGAGAATGATGGCGACGCGCATGGCTTCCATGTGCTCGAGCAGGCCGAAGTACAGCACGATGATGACTGCGATGAAGGCCCAGAGGAGCAGGATGAATTTTCCCTGGGTGACGAGGTAGGTTTTGCAGGTTTCGTAGATCAGTTCGGAGATTTCGCGCATCGAGCGGTGGACTGGCAGGTTCTTGAGGCGGAGGTAGATGACCATGCCGAAGCCGAGTCCGAAGATGCAGAACAAGATGCCGATGAGGAGAAGCTTGTGGCCGTCGATGGCGCCGTTCAGGAAGCTGACCGAGGAAAGGTCGGGGAGCTTGAGGGAGGCTTCTCCGCCGGGTTCTGGCTGAGCGAGAGCGGTGGCGGCGCCGACGGTGAGGAGCGCGGCCAGAGACAAAGTTTTCTTCAGGAAAGTGCTTTTTAGGAAACCAGAAACCATACGGCGTCCTTCGAACGCAGCGGTGGCGAGCCAAGTGCGCATCATGAGTCCCTCCAAATTAGTAGCGATTCAGGAATATATAAAGGTGCTTAGGCACTGTGCTCCGGCGAAGCATCCCAGGTCCGAGCACGCTTCGTGCAGCCCACGAGGGATTCCGTTGCCGGAATTCCGAACACGCTTCCACCGCAAACCTTCAACGGAGAGTTGGAGTTTGGCCGCGTCGGAGTTTGCACATGGGCGGTGGAGAATAAAGACTCTACTCCGGCACACAGTGCAAAACGGGCATTTATAACATTTTGAGAGGAAAGGGTCAATCGGGCGAAGGTGGGGTGGGGGGTGCTCCGGCATTTAGGAAGCTGCTGCTGGCCGGGCAAAAGCAGGTTCCTCGCGCGATAGAACTGCGCTTCGGAATGACAAGCCTTTCAACCTGCAGGGGCACGATCTAGGTCCAGTAGGTGCGGTCCAGGCTGCGGTATTGGATGGCTTCGGCTATGTGTTTGGGTTCGATCTGCGGGGTGTCTTCCATGTCGGCTATGGTGCGGGCTACTTTCAGGATGCGGTCGTGGGCGCGGGCGCTCAGGCCTTGCTGGGTCATGGCGCGCTCGAGCAGGCGTTCGCAGTCGGGGGAAAGTTCGCAGAAGGTGCGAATGTGGCGGGAGGACATTTGGGCGTTGCAATAGATCTTTTCGCGGGATGAGGCGAAGCGTGCCAGCTGCTTTTGGCGGGTGCGCACGACACGCTCGCGGATTTTTGCGGAGCTTTCCGGTTCGTTGGTGGAACGCATTTCTTTGAAGTTCACGGCCGGGACGTCGATGTGGATGTCGATGCGGTCCATGAGCGGGCCGGAGATTTTCGAGATGTAGCGCTGGATCATCGGTGTTGTGCATTGACATTCGCGGGTGCGATCGTTGCGGAAGCCGCAGGGACAGGGATTCATGGCGGCGGCGAGCATGAAGCGCGCGGGAAAAGTCAGGGCCATGGCGGCGCGCGCTATGGTGACGGAGCCATCTTCGAGGGGCTGGCGGAGGACTTCGAGGACGTTGCGGGGGAATTCGGGGAGCTCGTCGAGGAACAGCAGGCCGTTGTGGGAGAGCGAGACTTCGCCGGGGCGCGGGATCACACCTCCACCGATCAGACCAGCATCGGAGATGGTGTGGTGCGGGGAACGATACGGGCGCTTGCCTACCAGGCCGCTGCCGGGGTCGAGGACTCCGGCTACGCTGTGGATTTTGGTGGTCTCAAGTGCTTCTTCAAAGGTTAGCGGTGGGAGGATGGTGGGCATACGCTTGGCCAGCATGGTTTTGCCGGAGCCAGGCGGGCCGATCATGAGGATGTTGTGGCCTCCGGCGCAGGAGATTTCTATGGCGCGCTTGGCGGTTTGCTGGCCGCGAACGTCTTTGAAGTCGACGAGGAATTCCTGCGATTCTTTCAGCAGGGCGTCGCCATCGGCTTTCAGAGGGACGATGCCGTTGCCCGAGTTCACGAAGTGGATTACATCGAGCAGAGAGCGGACGGGGTAGACGTCGACTCCGCCGACCATGGCGGCTTCGCGGGCATTGGCTTCGGGGACGACCAGCTTGGAAATCTTGCGGGTGCGGGCTTCGAGGGCGATGGGGAGGGTGCCGCGAATGCCGCGGACTCCGCCATCGAGACCCAACTCGCCGATGAAGAGGCAGTCTTCGATGGTCTTTTGTGTAAGACCTCCGTAGGCGCCTACGATGCCTAACGCCATGGGCAGGTCGAAGCCGGAGCCTTCCTTCTTTATGTCGGCGGGGGCGAGGTTGATGGTGATGTGGGTAGGCGGGATGTCGTAGCCGCAGTTTTTCAGCGCGGCACGGACGCGGTCGCGGCTCTCGCGGACGGCAGCGTCGGGCAAGCCTACGGTGTGGAAGTGGTCCTGGTCAGTCTTGATGCCGGAGCAGTCGACTTCCACCTCGATAATATTGGCGTCGATGCCGTAGACGGCGGCGCTTAGGGTCTTGTAGAGCATGGGTGTCCGGGCGCGAGACTTTTCGTGCCGCCGTCGGCACACCGAGACCTGATTCCGGAATGTAGTTACGTTACGCGTGGGGAGGTGGGTTGCGCTGTGACGGATGTCACAGGGTGGGGCTGTGGATAATCGTTTCAGGGACTGCGGCAAGTAGGTCTCGCTTTAGGGGTGGTGCGGTTTAGGCTTGCGCGCTGGGCCGGTGGAGAGGGAGATCCTTCGCTACGCCTGAAGAACGGCTTCGCTCAGGATGACAGTTGTGCTTGAAGAACGGCTTCGCTCAGGATGACAGTTGTCGAGGCGCCTCGTCGTGGTTACCGAGCGACGGCGCAGTCCGACTCTTCGTGGTCAGAACATAACAAGCCGCCGGACACTCGAAAGTAACCATATTGCGCGACGCTTTGGCCGACCGTTCCAGTCTCGCCAGTATAATTGCGCATAGCTTAAGTGATTGATGGCTTCGTCGTTTCCGCAGACGTCGAAACCACGGACTTCCTCATGACCCTGTCCTCTCCCGAAGCGCCTCGACGCGCCCGTGTTCCACAAAATCTGGAGCGCGAAGAATCCCAGCTGTGGCGATGGGTTCTTTTGTTCATGGTGCTGCTGGCGGCGGGATTTGCCTACCTTGCCTGGGAGCGGCTGGAAACCCTGCCTTACCATTTAGGTCCGGCGGCGTTGGGCGTGCTGGTGTTGTCCATGTTGCTGGCGGTGTATGCCTACGGCCGGCGAAGGGAAGTTGTCGAGCTGAAGACGTTGCTGCAGGATTTGCAGGAGCATGTGGGCGCGGCTCCGTCGGAGCAGCAGCTTGACCAACTGAACGAGATGATTGCGCGGTCGCAGCGCAGCTTCAAGGAGCTGATTGATTCCTTCGAAGATGCCGCTTGCGCCGTTTCTCTGGACGGAACCCTGCGCACGGTCAACAAGAGTGTGAGTGACCTGGTCGGGCTTCCCTTCGGCGAGATTATCGGGAAGAAGGCTTTCGACTTTCTGGAAGAACCGAGCCGTGAAGGTCTGGAAGCGGGAATCGGCCGCTTTCTGGACAAGAGACACTGGACGGGCACGGTCCGGGTGCGCTTGAAGAACAACTCCCGGCCGCTTTACTTCGATTGCGTACTCAATGCGATTCTGAAGAGCGGCGAAGTGGTTGGGGTCAGCGTGCTGGGACGGGATGTGACCGGGCAGCACGAAAAAGAGCTGCGCTTCACCGAACTTTTCGAGACTCTGCAGGAAGGCGCTTATTTCAGCACGCCGGAGGGCAGACTGCTGGACGCAAATCCCGCGCTGGTGAGCATTCTGGGCTATGCGACGAAAGATGAGCTGCTGGCGCTCGATCCCAACAAACTGAATGTGGATCCGGCAGAAGAGCCGGTGCTGGGCCGAGCTCCCGATGATCGCGGCGGGGTGCGGGCGCGAGAGATCACGCTGCGCAAGAAGGATGGAACTGCCGCGGTTTTCCTGGAGTCTTCGCGAGCCGTGTGGGATGCGGCGGGGAAGCTGATCCGTTACCAGGGCACGCTGGTCGATGTGACGGAAAGGCGCAAGCTGGAGCGGCGACTGGCGCAGCAGGAGGAGTTCCGCCGGTATTTGCTGGAGAGCTTCCCTGACCTGATTCTTGTGATCGATCTGCAGCAGCGCTACACCTTTGTGAGCTCACGGGTGCGCGACCTGCTGGGATATCAACCTGAGGATCTGGTGGGCAATAAAATTTCGGAGACCGAGGACCACTCGCCGGAACTGGTGGCGCTGCACCACGATGTGGCGTCGGGCATCCGGATTTTTGGCTCGGCGGAATACAGCGCGCGCCACCGCGACGGAACCTGGCGTACCATGCGGGCTTCCGCCAGCCAGCTCTTTGACGCTGATTCCAAGCCTGGCGGCGTTATCGTTTCAGTGCGCGACATCACCACGGAAAAGAAGCTGGAGCACCAGATCGTGCAGAGCGAACGCCTGGCGGCCATGGGCGCGATGATCGGAGGAGTTGCCCATGAACTTAATAACCCTCTGACCAGCATTCTCGGGGTGAGCGAGCTTCTGCAAGACAGCCAGACCACGGACGCCGCGCGCAAGCAGATCGCCATATTGCAGCAGCAGGCCCGCCGCGCCGCCGAGATCGTTCATAACCTCACTTATTTCTCACGGCCGCCGGCGCCGGGAAAAACTCCCGTCAATCTGGCAGAGGTGGTGGAGCGCACGCTCAATCTGCACGCCTACTCGCTGCGCAAGAACAACATCACGGTGGACTTTCTGCGGGAGCAGGGACTGCCTTATGTTCAAGGCGACCCGCACCAGTTGATGCAAGTGTTCCTGAACCTGATTCTGAATGCCGAGCAGGCGATTCGCGAGGCTCGCGACCGCGGTACGTTACGCATCCGCCTGGGAAATAACGGGGAATCGGTTTGGGCCAGCTTTCAGGATGATGGTCCGGGGATCGCCGCCGATATTCTGGCGAGCATCTTCGATCCCTTCTACACCACGAAACGGCCTGGGCGCGGAACCGGCCTTGGCCTGAGCATTTGCAAGGCGGTGATGAAGGAACACCACGGCACCATCGAAGCAGCCAACGCTCCCGGAGGGGGAGCTGTGTTCACGGTAACGCTGCAGGCGACGGCCGCTTCTGCGTCTTTAAAGTAGCTCTTCAAACTAGCGGCATCCTAGTTTCTTTCCACTGCCATAGCCACGGCGTTGCCGCCACCAAGGCAGAGCGCTGCGATTCCACGCTTCGCGTTGCGGCGGGTCATTTCATAAATCAAAGTCACCAGAACGCGAGCACCGCTGGCTCCGATGGGGTGTCCGATGGCTACTGCGCCGCCATTCACGTTCACTTTGTTGGGATCGAGTCCAAGCTCGCGCATCACTCCCAGCGCCTGCACCGAGAAAGCTTCGTTGAGTTCGTACAGGTCAACGTCGTCTTTTTTCCATCCCGTCTTCTCCCAGATGGTTCGCACCGCGCCCACGGGAGCCATCATCACCCACTTCGGTTCAACGCCGCTGGTGGCTTGCGCCACAATTCGCACCATAGGCTGTGCGCCAAGCTCCTTCGCGCGCGACGCGCTGGTCACCACCACGGCCGCGGCTCCGTCATTCACTCCGGGAGCGTTGCCCGCGGTCACGGTGCCGTCTTTCTTGAATGCGGGTTTCAGCGCGCGCAGGACTTCGATGGTCGTATCCTCGCGTGGCGATTCGTCTTTCTCGAAGAGCCGCGGGGCTTCGCCTTTTTTCTTTGCAGGAAGTTCTACCGGCACGATCTGAGACTTGAACCGGCACTCTTTCATTGCGGCGACAGCCTTGCGGTGCGAGTGGACCGCGAACTCGTCCTGCTCTTCGCGGGTGATGCCGTACTTCTCAGCTACGTTCTCGCCGGTGATGCCCATGTGATAGTCGTTGTAGATGTCCCACAGCCCGTCGTGCACCATGGAATCGATCACCTGACCGTTGCCGAGACGATATCCCTTGCGCGCTTGCGGGAGCAGATAAGGAGCGTTGGTCATCGATTCCATGCCGCCCGCGACCACGATGGAACTATTTCCGGTCTGCACTGCCTGGGCTGCGAGAGCCACTGCTTTCAATCCTGAGCCACAAACTTTGTTGATTGTCATGGCACCTGTCGCCGGCGACAATCCTCCGAAGATTGCGGCCTGCCGCGCCGGATTTTGTCCCAGACCGGCGGGGAGAACGTTGCCCATGATGCATTCATCGACTTGATCGGAGTTCAATGCAGCGCGCTTCACCGCCTCGCGCACCACCACCGCGCCCAGCTGCGGAGCACTCAAATCGGCGAGACTGCCTTGAAATTTTCCTACCGCCGTACGACAAGCCGAAATGATGACAACATCATCGAAAGCCGCCATTGATCATGCTCCCGCGAAGATTTCGCTCTTCCATTATAGATGCAGCGGAGCTTGAAAACGATGAAGTTCTGATGAAGTGCGGCGGAGTTCTTGCGACGCAATTCGATCACGTGCACACGAAAGTGGAGACGCGCACGCCGGATTACAGCTGCGTCTTTCTCGCTTGTGATCGCGTAACGGCGACGAGTTTTGATGGAGCGACATTAAAATTCTCTTGCTCACTCTCGTCTCTCTGTGACTTTGGTACAACACCGCCCGTTCGACGCGTGCATTTTTTTCTTGACTTCATTTTTCATTAACTCTATACAATCAATTAGTCGCAACAAATGATCGTTGCAGATTTTTCCATGAAAAATGGAAGGGAGAATAGAAACAATGGCAACCAAGAAAAAGGCAAAAAAGAAAAAGAAGCATTAAGAAAGTCAGTACGAAGTCAAAAAGGGGGACGCCGCAAGCGTCCCCTAAGTTTTTTGTACGGGAAATGAATGCGCGGGATGACGATCAGATTTAGTCGAGCGTTAATCCGGCGACCTGGTTCCGCTCTTCGTTTGCTTCCCCGCCTGAGTCGATGAAAGATTTGGTATCCACTTTTCCTGAGCGGGACATAATCCTCGAAACGCGCAAAAGTTGCAGTGCCGGCCAGTCTTTGGGTCGAAGTTCCCGGCAGCAATGCCGCGGGCCGCATCCAGCACTTGTTCCCGCGCGCTCTCCAGCTGAAACTCCGACCGCCTGGAGACAACCGGAACGTTGCCTTCGAGATTATGAAACACCAATGCGCCCACGGGGTATCCCCACTTCTCGCGCGCGGCCATGGCATAGATGGAGAGTTGCAGGCTCTCGTCCGCATCCTCCTGCGACCGAGCCTTGCCGGTTTTGTAATCGACGATCGCAACGCTTCCATCGGCCGTTCGATCCATCCGGTCGATTCGCCCGGCAACCTTGGTTCCTGCGATCTGCACCTCAAACCATTCTTCCGTGTGGAGAACCTCCCGTGGAGGAGCTGAGCGGGTCCCGGTGAGAAAATCCTGCAACTGCTCGATACCCTGCTTCAGGTACAGTTCGCGCTGATAGTTGTCCTGGATTCTGGATGCGGCCAGGTCGTCACGAAAAAGCTGGAGCAACGCTTCGTCGCTTCTGGCTTTGCCCAGGCGCAAAGAATCGTAGTACGTGCGAAGCACGCGGTGCATGGCCGCCCCATACTGCATGGCGGCGTGGACCTGCCGCGCCAACTTCCACTCGCGTTCAAACTTGAACTGCAAAGGACATGTTTCATAGGTCTCGACCGCGGTAGCGCTCAAGCGCGCGTCGAGCCCTGCGATGGCAGGAAGCGCGAGCCACGCCGGCAGCCGCGAGCCTTCCGTCTGAGTCGCATCAGCGGCGGCGGCGAGATCAATCAACTCAGGCTGCGAAGGCAGCGCTTGCCGGGCCCTAAGCCACGGTTGCAGCTTAGGATTATTGATCAGTTCGCGCATGTATCCGGGAGGCGTTTTGTCGACGCGTCCGATTCCCTGCTTTCCATACAAGTGCAGCGAATCTCTGGCTCGCGTCATGGCCACGTAGAAGAGCCGGCGCTCTTCCTGAGGGTATAACGTCCTGTCATCGCCGCCCGCGGCTGAATCGGGGTCGCTCAATTCTCCAGGGAACTCCACTAGCGTCTCCCGGTAACTGGCGGGGAACGACGGGCTGGTGGCGCGCAGGATGAAAACGTGAGCGAACTCGAGACCTTTCGCCCCGTGGACAGTCATGAGACGCACCGCATCCTCGTCTTCTTTCGAGGTCATCGGAATCACTCCGCCGGCCTCGCGGAAGTAGTTCAGGTACTCGATCCATTCGCCGAGTTCCCCGGATTTGGTGGTTGCCTTCCGCTCCCAATCGCCGGCAAATTTCAGAGCTGCCTGCAGGACCGCGGAGTTGAGGTCGAGCTGGAACTGTTTTGCGATTAGCTGCAGAGCCGTGTGGGTTTTCGCGCCCTTACGACTGACTTCATCACGCGCCCGGCGCACGGACTCCAGCACCGCGGGGCCGCCGGCAACTTCACCTAGCACCGAGGCCAGCGGGATCACCACCCCGTCGTTATTTCTTGACTCCTTGGCGATCGCACGTAGGGCTGCCCTAAGCTGCTGTGGATCCACATCGAACTGAGGGAACGCTGCCACGCGAAAAAGACTGGCGTCAGATGTCAGATCCTCCACGACCGCGACGCAGGCAAAAAGATCCCGCACTTCGGGCGTGTCGCTGACGTCCATGTTCTCGATGGAGAAAGGGATTTCGCGCTCGGCCAACTGCTGTACAACGTCATCCCGGTGAATGTGCAAACGGTACAGAACGCCAAAGTCTTTCCAGCGGCAACGCAAACGGCGCCGCGTTTCCTCGATGAGGCTGGCCACGTCCGGCGCTTCCGCATCCCTGCCGCCAAAAGAGATCGCCTCTACGGGAAAGGTGGGCACCGTCTTTCCTTCCTTCTTCGCTTCCTCCTCCCGCGCCGACTGCAGAGGAGTCCGGCGGTAGGCCAGTGCGTCTTTCGCCGAGAACACAGGTGGGTTTTTGTCGACCACCGCGAAGGCACACTGCAGAATCGGAGTGGTCGAGCGGCGGTTCTGCCCCAGCACGACCAGCTTGGTCTGAGGAAAATGCCGGCGGAAGAGATGAAACGCCGCGCTCGATGCCCCGCGAAAACGGTAGATGGCCTGATCGGGATCGCCGACGCCGAAGACGTTCGCCTCGGCTCCCGCCAGCAACGCGAGAATCTTGATCTGCGCGAAGTTGGCATCCTGAAACTCGTCTACCAGAATGAAGCGGACGCGTGCCTGCTCCTCGGCCAGGATCTTTTCGTCGCTCGCCAGCATCTGGTGAGCTCGCGTGATCATGTGAGCGAATGTGCCCAGATTTTCTTCGCGCAACCAGCGCTCGGTGGTGGTAAAGACGCGGGCAATTTCCCGGCAGCGTCCAATCACCTCGGCATCGCTCAGCTGATCTTTCGATTTCGCAACCCTGGGAACCGGCGTTTCTCCCCGCTCCAGCCGGGCAACGTACTCTTCGTACCTTTCGGGGGTGACCAGTTCGTCGTGACAGCGGCTGAGGAAGCCGAGCAGATCGCTGAGAAACTGCCCTACATTTGCTGCCCGGACGTAGTGCTCGAGATGAAGCTCGTGAATGCGCTTGCGCAGATAAATCCAGAGGTCTTTCTCGTCGAGGACGCCAAACTTCTTTCCGGCACGGATCAGCAGATCGTTGCAATAGTCATGGAAGGTCGCGGCATGAATCGGTTTGCCAACCAGGCCACGCACCCGGTCGCGCATCTCTGTGGCGGCGGCCACCGTATAGGTGAGGGCGAGCATCTCCCCGGGCTTGGCGTGTCCCTGCACGACGAGGCGTGCAATTCGGTGAATCAGGACGGAGGTTTTCCCGGTGCCGGCTCCCGCCACCACCAGCATTGGCCCGTGAACATGCTCAATCGCTTCCCGCTGAGGACTGTCAGGAGCGAAGGGAGCGGATTGTGATTTGGAAACTGCCATTGCGGCTCAGAATACCACCACGATCAGCGGCGCGCAGGAGAGGCTCGAGCTTCGCTCGACCGGACAGCCGGGGGGCTGTCCCCACATGAACTTTCTTAGACTGAGTAGGAAGCCACGATTGCCGTGGCGGCCATGGCGGCCGTCTCGGCGCGGAGAATGGTGTTGCCGAGCGACGCGGAAGTCCATCCGGCTTGCTGAAATGATTGCAATTCGCCTTCGGTCCAGCCGCCCTCGGGACCAACCGCGAGCACCACGCTGTCCATTGCCGAATCAGGTTTCACGACGTCGCGCAGCATGGTTCGCGCTTCCGATTCTGCCAGCACAATTCGCAAAGCTCCGGGAAAGTTCATAACCTCTGCAACTTTGAGTGGCTCGGCAATGTCGGGGGGAGCAGCGCGGCGCGACTGCTCCGCCGCTTGCCGGGCAATACGCTGCCAACGCTCAACCCGTTTGGCCGACGCTGCAGCCAGGTGCGAATCCGTGCGCCGCGAGATCACCGGCACAATGCGCGAGACCCCGAGCTCGGTGCATTTCTCAATCGCCCACTCCATGCGGTCGAACTTGAATACGGCGATAAGCAGAGTGATCTCGGCCTCGACCAGGCCCGCATCGGAAACTGCTTCGCCTAAATCGAATTCGACACGCTTGTCTTTAGCCAAAGTGATTCGTCCGCGGCGGACGGCTTCGGGGGTGGCAATATCGAACTCCTGCCCGACGCGAGCCCGCAACACGCGCACCAGATGATCGGCATGCTCTCCAACCAGGGCAGCGCGATCACCCGAGACTTCGTCGGCAATAAAGCGGCGGCGTGTCATGGGGCAGTTCTCAGGCGGTAGAGACGTTGCTTGCAACGTCTTTGCGTGCGGCGTTTCAGAAGCTGGCGAGCGAAACAGTAACAGGCACCTCAACCGCGTGCGGGATTCCAAACGCTGGCAGCAGAGACGTTGCAAGCAACGTCTCTACGGACCGCAATTCTCTCACCCGAACATATCCTTCACTTTACCCAGCAGAGCCCGCACCATCGGCTGGTTGTCGACCTTCGCCGTCGTCTCCAATTCCTGAAGCAGCTCTTTCTGGCGCTTGCTCAGCTTGGTCGGAATCTGCACGCGCACTTCCACGTACAGGTCACCTTTGCCGCGTCCACTCAACACCGGCACTCCCTTATTGCGGATGCGAAACGTCGTGCCGGGCTGCGTTCCATCTGGAATCTTGAGCGCATGCTCGCCTTCCAGAGTAGGCACGCGAATCTCCGTGCCCATTGCGGCTTGCGCGATCGACAGCGGGACGGCGCAGTGCAGATCATTCCCTTCCCGCACAAAGAACGGATGCTCCTTCACATGCAGCACCACGTAAAGATCGCCCGCCGGCCCTCCGAACGGCCCGGCTTCGCCGCCTCCTGTAAAGCGGATCCGCGTTCCATCCTCCACGCCAGCCGGAATCTTCGCTTCCACCGTACGCTGCCGCAGAAGCCGTCCTTCGCCTCTGCACTTCGAGCACGGATCGGTGATCACGCTGCCCGTTCCCTGGCACGTAGGACAAGTCCTTGCGATGCTGAAAAAGCCCTGCTGATACCGCACCTGCCCCCGGCCGGCGCACGCGCGGCAGGTTGAAGGAGCCTTGCCCGGCGCCGTTCCCGAGCCTCGGCAATCCTCGCAAGCTTCGTGACCGCGCACCGTGACGCGCTTTTCCACGCCAAAGGCAGCCTCTTCAAACTCGATCGTCAAGTCTTCGCGCAAATCGGCGCCGCGCTGAACCCGGCTGCGGCGGCGTCCACCGCCTCCGAACGCATCTCCGAAACCAAAAAACTCTCCAAAGATGTCGCCGAAATCCTGGAACACCGTGCCGTCGAAACCCGCGCCCGCACTGGCCCCGCTACCCACGCCAGCATGGCCGTAGCGATCGTAGAGAGAACGCTTCTCAGAGTCGGCCAGTATGGCGTAGGCCTCCGTGACTTCCTTGAAGCGCTCTTCCGCGTCCGGATTGTTCGGGTTCCGATCGGGATGGTACTGCATAGCAAGCTTGCGATAAGCGCTTTTCAGTTCCTGATCGCTTACCGTTCGGCTTACCGACAACACTTCGTAATAATCGCGTTTTGCGTTCGTGGCCAGAGCAGGCGCCTTTCCTCAGTGAAAAAACTACAAACACTCAAACATTATCAGAGCTTATTTCCCGTGATTGCTGGCCACCTTCACCATCGCCGGCCGCAGCAGCCGGTCCTTGAACTTGTAACCGCGCTGCAACTCCTCGATCACATGATGGTCGGGAGCTTCCGTGGTTTCCACCATTTCAACAGCTTCGTGGTACCGAGGGTCAAACGCCTCGCCCTGCGAAACAATGGGATTCACCGCAAGCTTGGCCAGCGCTGCCTGCAGCTGCTTGTAAATCAGTTCCACTCCACTCCGTAACTCGGCGGCATTCGATTTCACTTGCAGGGCGCGCTCCAGGCTATCCACCACTGGCAATAAAGACTTGATCGCGTCCGCCACAGCGTAATCTTTAAACTCCTGCTGTTCCTTGCTGGCCCGCCGGCGTGCGTTTTCAAACTCTGCCTGAGCCCGTGCCAGCCGGTCGAGCAGCGAGTCGCGCTCCGCCTTCACCTTCTGCAATTCAGATTCCGAGCCGGACAATTCCCCGCCAGCCGCCTCGGCCTCGTCCCCATCGGCCGCCGGCAGTTCGTGATCCAAATCCAGCCCTGCATTCTTTGCTTCTGATTTTCCGTTCACTTTGCTCATAAACAACGATGCTCACTCCGATTCATTCAAAATTTTGTCAAACAGCCGCGCAATGTAAGAAACCGCGGTCATCGTATGCTGATAATCCATCCGCGTCGGTCCAATCACCGCCAGCGATCCGAACATATCCGTTCCCGACCGCGCCGGCGCTCCGATCAGCACGAAGTTCTGCATCGACGGAAGCGTGTCATCGAGCCCGATCACGACCCTCACCGCCTCCTGCTTCACGTCGAGATAGGCCCCGAGAAGCTGCGCGACTTTCTCTTTCTCCTCCAGCGTCTTCAGCATCTCCTGCAGACGTTTGCGGTCTTCCTGACCGGTCACCAGATTGGCCGCGCCTTCCACAAAAACCGACTGCGCGCCGGGATCGGCGGCCAGCGCGCCTTGTTTGAAGAGTTGCTCGATCGAATCCATCAGCCGGTCGTACTCGCTGCGTTCCTGCTCAATCCTCCGCCCCAGCTCGGCGCGCATCGATTCCATCGTCCAGCCGCGAAAATTCTCGTTGATATACCGCGCCGCGAGATCCAGCTCCCCCTGCGGCAGATCAAGCCTTAACACTCGATCGCGCACCAACCCGGAGCGTGTCACCAGCACGGCCAGCACTTTCTGGTCGCCCAGGCGCGAGAAGTAAACATGCTCCAGCGCATTCTTGGCGCCGGTGGTGGCCACGGTAACGCCCACGTTCCGCGAAATCAGCGACAGCACATGCGACGTCCGCTCCATAAACTCGGGCACATCGGTAATACCCGCGAGCGACTCAGAAATCAGGTTTTCTTCCTGCGGTGCCAGGCGCGCCGTCCCCGTAATCTGCTCCACGTAATACCGGTAAGCGTCGGTGGTTGGCACGCGCCCCGACGAGGCGTGGGTCTGCTCCAGAAACCCCGCGTCTGAAAGATCGGCCATCACATTGCGAATCGAAGCTGGACTCAAGCCCTCGCGGTTCGACCGCGCCAGCGTGCGCGAACCGACCGGCTCGCCCGTGGAAATAAAGGTCTCCACAATCGCCGTCAGAACTTCGCGTTCGCGCTTGCCGATATTAGGATCAGATGGCATCTTTAGTGTTAGGGATCGGCCGGGCTCCCGGCCAACTCGAATCTCCAGCTAAGTATTTTAGATGCAGAAACTTACCATAGGACGCAAACCCGCGCCCTGCTTGGATTCTAGGAACGCTCCACCTTCCTGTCAAGGACCGCAGGGCTCGGCTCGTGGCTCAGTTGCCAAAATGATTGCGTGGGGACAGCCGCCCTCGGCTGCCCGTCGAGCGAAGCTCGACTTTCGCCTTGGCTGCCCGGCAAACTGAGGCCCCTCCCAAAGACTCCACTCTCTGAACCCCCTCGCATCTTCCCCTGCCGAGCCATCCCCGGTATTCTCAACACGTATCCGCAAATCGCAAGCAGCAACCCTTCACAATGAAATCCAAACCACACATCGCCGTCATCGGAGCCGGAGCCTTCGGCGGCTGGACCGCCCTCCATCTTCTGGAACGCGGAGCTCGCGTCACGCTACTCGATGCCTGGGGTCCGGGCAACTCGCGCGCGTCTTCAGGCGGCGAAACTCGCATCATGCGCGGCACCTACGGCCCCGACCAGCCCTACACCGGCCTTGCAGCACGCGCCCTCAAGCTGTGGCCGAAATACGAACAACGCTGGAAGAAGCAATTCCTTCACCGCATCGGCGTTCTCTGGATGGTCAGCAGCAGCGACGACGCCTATGAACGGGGCTCGCTCGATGTGCTTCGACAGGCCAAAGTAAAGTTTCAGGAGCTCTCCACCCGCCAGATGAAACAACGCTGGCCCCAGATCAACCTCGCCGACGTTCACTGGGGAATCTTCGAACCGGAGTGCGGATATCTCGAGGCCCGCGCCAGTTGCCAGGCGGTCGTCGATGCATTCGTCGCGCAGGGTGGAAATTACCGGCAACTAGCAGTCTCAGGCCATGGCCTGGAAGATGCCGGGAAGAACTCGCGTCTCAACAGCATTACGCTTTCAAACGGCTCACAACTCAAAGCCGCCTACTACGTCTTCGCCTGCGGCCCGTGGCTGGGCAAGTTGTTCCCGCAAACTCTAGGGGACATCATCCGTCCTACCAAGCAGGACATCTTCTTCTTCGGCACGCCCGCCGGAGACTCCCGCTTCACCGACGAGCATCTTCCCGTGTGGGGCGATCACGGCAAACGCTTCTTCTACGGCATCCCAGGCAAGGACCAGCGCGGCCTCAAGGTCGCCGACGACACGCGTGGCGGCGCGTTCGATCCCACTTCCGGCGAGAGAGTGGTCAGCCCGGCAACGCTGAAGCGGGTTCGCGAATATATCGCCTTCCGCTTTCCCGCAATGAAGGATGCGCCGCTCCTCGAGACCCGCGTCTGCCAGTACGAGCAGACCGCAGACAGCAACTTCATCGTGGATCGCCACCCTCGAATGAACAACGTCTGGCTGCTCGGTGGCGGTTCGGGACACGGCTTCAAACACGGTCCCGCGCTGGGAGAGATGATGGCAGAAATGATCCTGAAAGATGGCGAACCCAACACCGTCTGGCGGCTGTCGCGGTTCGCTGAGCAGCCGCGACCTAGAGTTCGCCCTTAACGTAGAATGCTGTCTGATTGAAACCACTATGCAAGTGTCTGTGAAATATCTTTTGCGCTTCGGAATCGCGGGCTGGCTGATTTGCAGTGCTCTTTCGGCTGAACAAGGGTACGCTTCAACCGAACCGAGGCAGCAACCTTCAACATCGCCCGCTGTGACGCAGAGTCCAAGCCAGTCGACCGAGACCCCAGGGCGCCCTGGGGGCGTCGATTTGCTTAGCGATACAAAGGGCGTTGATGTCGGCCCCTATCTGGAATCTGTCCTGAAGATCGTGAGGCAAAACTGGTACCGCCTGATGCCGCGATCCGCCCGCGCCCCGAAAACGGAGCAGGGCGAGGTGTCGATAGAGATTGCCATCCTTAGGACAGGTAAGGTTAAGGGAATGAGACTGGTGGGAAGCTCAGTAGATGCCTCGCTGGGAGCAGCTGCATGGCACGCCATCGGCGATTCGAGGCTTCCTCCCCTGCCAGCTGAATACTCCGGCCAGTACCTGGCCCTGCGCTTGCACTTCTACTACAATCCCAGCAAAGCGAACGACACAATACTTCAGTACCGAGACTGAGAACCACGGAGTATTCCCCTTCTTATTCCTCCGATGTCCTCTCTCGTAAGGATTCCCTACTGAATCTGAATCACGCTGGCCGACTCGCCCGCCTTAATCTCTCCAACGCGCGCAATCACATTCCGCGCAAACGCGAAGATCGACCTGGCGTGCGGCGAGGCCTCACCCTCAAGCACAATCGGTTTCCCGCCATCGCCAGACTTCCTTACCTCAGGATCAAGCTCAATGCTCCCGAGAAACGGCACGCTGAAATGCGCCGCCATCTTCTCCGCCCCGCCACGCGAGAAGATATCGATCTCGTGGTTGCAATGCGGACACGTAAAGTAGCTCATATTCTCGACCACACCCACCAGATCCACCTTCATCTGCCGGAACATTTCGATCGCCTTGCGTGCATCCTGCAACGAAACATCAGACGGAGTAGAAACCACCACCGCCCCCGTCAGCGGCACCGACTGCACCAGCGACAACGCAATGTCTCCAGTCCCCGGCGGCAAATCGACGATCATGTAATCCAGATGCCCCCAGTCGACCTGTCCTAAAAACTGCTTCACAATCTGATGCAGCATCGGCCCGCGCCAGATGATCGGCTTGTCCCCGGGATTAAGAAATCCCACCGAAATCACCTTCAGCCCATGCGCCTCCAATGGATCGATACGGTTTTCCGCACCCACCTTCGGCTGCCCGCTCACGCCCAGCATCAGCGGCACGTTCGGCCCATACACATCGGCGTCGAGCAGGCCAACCTTGTGCCCCATCTTAGCCAGCGCGACGGCCAGATTCACTGACAGCGTCGTCTTGCCCACGCCGCCCTTGCCCGAACCCACGGCAATGATGGCATCCACTCCGGGCAACGGCTGCGGCCCCGGCGCGGCTTGCCCGGGATGAGACGGCATATGTGCACTCAAGGGATCACACTCCAAGAATCAATCAGGATGGCTCAAGCCTAGATTATACAGGGGAGAAACGATGCTCATGTAGAGACAGCCGCCTCGGCTGTCAGAGCCAGAGCCTGCCCTGAGCTTGTCGAAGGGGCGAAGCCCGGCGACGATCAAGGAATCTCAAGAAGCTCGACTACCGTTTCGCCTTCCTCCGCCGCTCCAACTCCGCCCGCCGGATCTCGCGACGCCTCCCGGCGTCGTCGTAGCGCCGCCTCTGCTCATCCGTGTCCGGCACCACGGGAGCGACCTTCAAACGGTTTCCCTTGCCATCAATGGCGACAAATGTAAGATAGGCCGACCCAACGTGCTTCGCTGTATCCGCAATGTAATTCTCCACCCAAACCTTCACGCCCACTTCCATGGACGAATTAAACACGCGGTTCACCGACGACCTCAAAATCGCCAGATCCCCAATCTTCACCGGGACCAGGAAGTCAATATGATCCACCGAAGCCGTTACCACATAACTCCGTGAATGGCGGTGAGCGGCCAGTGCACCTGCCAGGTCGATCCAATGCATCAACCGGCCTCCGAGCAGGTCACCCAGCGGGTTGGCATCATTGGGCAGAATAATTTCCGTCATCTCCGATTGCGAATCCCTGACAGACCGGGGCCCCAAATTCTCATCGTTCATAGTCGTCTTCCTCTTTCTAAAGCTCGAAATCCCAAATGTGATCCTAAATGCGGGGACAGCCGCCCTCGGCTGTCCGCCGGGCGAAGCCCGGCAGCCCCTCAGTCACCTAACTAGCCGCCTGTGTGACTTCCTGCCTTCTCTTCTTCTCCACATACGATTCCAAAAAGCACTCCGCCATACGCTGCACGCGCCTGTCGCCATGCACCTCCACCCACCGCGCCTCGAGCGCATCAAATTCCAAAGTCCCATGCTCCGCGGGAAGATGCTCACGCTCACAAACATACCGAACTTGAACATTTCTACCCGCACCGTTCCCGTCGCCACTCACAGTCCTGGCCGCAAACCGGACCGAATCCCACGTCCGCTCCCGCGGCAACCGTCCGCAACCCTGCGCATAGCCCAAATTGCAGAACTCCCGTAATTCCTCCTGCGATGGAATCTCACCCTCATGCCCTGGAGCGGTGCACTGCCCACTCCACCCGCATCCCAACGGAAGCCGCCCCGCATGCAGCCAATTCCCGTTCTCCAACCTCTCCACCGGCATGAAAAACGGACAAGCCACACGCACCCCGCAGCAATGAAATGTTAAGGACCGCCCATTCTACTAACGAAGCAACTGCAAGCCAACACAAAGGCACCACGAAATCCCGAAGCGAAGACGCAGTTTGTAGTAACCTCGTGTGAACTGGCCACTAACCACTGGCCACTGACCACTGTCTATGGACCGTATCGCCGCCCTGAACGACATCCTCACCCAGAACCCGAGCGACACCTTCGCCCGTTATGGTCTTGCGATGGAATACTCCAGGCAGGGCGACCTCGATCGCTCCCTGGCCGAATTCGCCATCCTGCTCAAGACCAATCCCGACTATACCGCAGGCTATTTCATGGCCGCCCAAACCCTGAACCGCGCCGGCCGAATCGCCGACGCCAAGACCATGCTCGCCGACGGCATAGCCTCCGCCCGCCGCACCGGCAACCTCCACGCCCTCGGCGAGATGGAAGCCATGCTGTCCGAACTGGGATAGGAACTGCCGATTGTCAATTTCCAATTGTTTGTCATCATTCGGCAATTGGAAATCGACAAGCAATCGCACTCACCCCGCCATCCGCCCCATAGCCCATTCCACAACCGCCGGAAAAAGCTGATAAACCTTCTGCGGCACATACATAGTCCAGGGCACAATCACTTCCCTCTTCTGCTTCAAATATCCCCGCAGCGTAGCCCGCGCCACACGCTCCGCGCTAATCCCCCGCACCGATCCCGGACGCACCTGCTTCAACTCATTCCCCCGCACCGCATTCTCACTAAACGCAGTCTGCACATAGCCCGGACAAACCGTGAGCACGCGGACCCCATCTTTCTTCAACTCCACGCCCGCCGCCTTGCCCATCGCATTCAGCGCAAACTTGGTTGCGCTATAACCTGCGTGAAACGGGATCGGAATATGCCCCGCCACGCTCGAAACATTGATGATCGTCCCTTCGCCCTGCTGCCGCATCACCGGAATCACCGCCTGCATTGCCCCCACTGCTCCAAACAAATTCGTCTCGAACATTTCCCGGCACGCCGCCATATCCATCTGCGCCACCGAATCCAGCAATCCGTGCCCCGCATTGTTCACCCAGACATCGATCCTCTGGAAATGATGCAGCGTCAGACCAAGCGCCCGGTCAACATCCTCGCGGTGTCTCACGTCGCAAGCCATCGCCACCGTGCGCTCGCCGTTCCCCACCCGCCCTCGCGCCGCTTCCACCCGGCCCGCGTCGCGCGACAGCATCACCACGCTCGCCCCCTGATCGGCAAAAATCTTCGCAATCGCTTCCCCAATCCCCATGGAAGCACCCGTCACCACCACAACTTTCCCTGAAAGTTCCATAGCGCGCTTCTATTCCTCTGTAACTTGTGAAGTCAAGCGCTGCGTTACAATCAACCACAGCGCATCAGTTCTCGCGCCAATCCCCGCGCTCACTACCGGAGACTGCTTGGACGCCCTCATCCCCCTGTTCCCGCTCGACGTCGTCCTGTTCCCCGGCACGCCTCTGCCCCTGCATATCTTCGAGCCGCGTTACAAAGAAATGATTGGTGAGTGTCTCGCCCAGCGTCGCACCTTCGGCGTAGTGCGCGCCCTCGAACAAGGTTTAGCCGAGATCGGATGCACCGCCGAAATCATCACCGTAGTAAAAGAATACCCCGACGGCCGCCTCGACCTCGTCACCGAAGGTCGCCAGCGTTTCGAACTCATCAGCGTCAACCAGGACCGTTCTTTCCTCCAGGCCGAAGTCCTCCTGATCGATGACGACCCAGGACTCCCGCCGCAAGCCGACGCCGCCCGCGCAATTCAGTTGCACTCCGAACTTCTCACCATCGCCGGCGCCACGCAAGATCTCTCCGCCGCCGACCCCTCGTCGCTCTCGTTTTATCTTGCCGGCTCCATCCCCCTCGATTTGGATTTCAAACAAAAGCTCCTGTCCCTGCGCTCCGAACCAGAACGTCTAACCCTGCTAATCAACTATCTGGAAACCGTCATCCCCAACCTACGCCGCGCCGCCAATGCCCGGCAAAAAGCCGGCGGCAACGGCCACGTGCATTAAAACCCCGGCTTCGGCTATCGGGCTTCGGGCTTCGGCAAACCCGAACACCGGAGGGTAGGCCGTTTTGCCGAAGCCCGACAGCCGAAGCCCGAAGCCTGGCCCTTGAAGCCCGCACTTCCGCGTATAATTTATGAAAGTTCCCGGGGGTCCTATGCCTCTTCCGCGTACGCTAGGCGAGTTGCGCCGCAGCACTTTTTCCGAAGAACGTCTGCGCACCCGCCGCGTCAAAGACGAACTCCGCGATAACCTCATCGTCCGCCTGCGTCAACACGAGGACGCCGGCATCTTTCCCGGCATCGTCGGCTATGACGATACCGTCGTGCCGCAAATCGTGAACGCCATTCTCTCGCGCCACAATTTCATTTTGCTCGGCCTGCGCGGACAGGCTAAAAGCCGCATCCTGCGCGCCTTGACGACGCTGCTCGATCCCCACATGCCATATCTGACCGGCTGCGAGATTCGTGACAACCCCTACGCGCCCATCTGCCGCCGCTGCCGCGAAGAAGTTGCGCGCCTTGGCGATGAAACTCCAATCGCCTATCTCACGCCCGAAGAACGCTACGTCGAGAAACTTGCCACCCCCGACGTCACCATCGCTGACCTCATCGGCGACATCGATCCCATCAAGGCCGCCCGCGGCGGCCACGAACTCTCCAGCGAGTTCACCGTCCACTACGGACTGCTTCCCCGCGCCAATCGCGGCATCTTCGCCATCAACGAACTTCCCGACCTCGCCGGAAAAATTCAGGTCGGCCTCTTCAACATCATGCAGGAAGGCGACGTACAGATTAAAGGCTACCCCATCCGCCTCCCGCTCGACGTCGCCATCGTCTTCAGCGCGAATCCCGAGGACTACACCGCCCGCGGCAAAATCATCACGCCGCTGAAAGACCGCATCGGCTCTGAGATTCGCACCCACTACCCCGCAACGGTCGATGAGGGCATCGCCATCACCGCGCAGGAAGCCTGGACCAGCCGCACTCCTGGCGCAGCGCAGGCCATGCACCTGCCCACCTATATTCAGCAAGTAATCGAGCGCATCGCATTCGCCGCCCGCGAAGACAAGAAAATCGACAAGCGCAGCGGCGTCAGCCAGCGCCTGCCTATCAGCGCCATGGAAAATGTAATTTCGAATGCCGAACGCCGCGCCCTCCGCAACGACGAAAAACTGGTCGTGCCCCGCATCAGCGACGTCTACGCCGCGCTCCCCGCCATCACCGGCAAACTCGAACTCGAATACGAAGGCGAGATGAAAGGCGCCGACCACGTCTCCCGCGAACTGATCCGCGCCGCCATCGCCAAAACCTACGACGAATATTTCACCGGCGCCAACGTACAACAGATCGTGCAGTGGTTCGACCTCGGCGGCGAGATTCAGCTGAGCGATTCCGTCCCCGCCCTCGAAGCGCTGGAAAATCTGAAAGAAATTCAGGGCCTGATCGACAAATTAGGCCCGCTAGGCGTCTCCCGGAAAGAAAGCCCCGAGCAGCAAGTCTCCGCCGCCGAATTCATTCTCGAAGGCCTCCACGCCCACAAGCGCATAGGCCGCAACGAAGAACGAGTATTCAAAGCCGGAGAAAAAAAGCCCGAGCCCGTGCGCGACAAGAGTTTCGAGAAAAAAGAGGAACCACCGTACCGGCAGAGAAGACAGTTTAACTAAGATCAGTGGCCAGTGTTCAGTGTCCAGTGGCCAGTCAAAGCCAACCGACCAACGGTGTTACTGGCACTGATCACTGACCACTGGCCACTGCTTATGAAACGCGTCCGCTACTCCAAATACGTCCCCGACCCCGCCGGCGAAATGAGCATGGAAGACCTGCTCAGCGCGCTCAGCGACTATCTGCTGCAGAGCGGCTTCCAAAGCGATATGTGGTATGAAATGCCCGAGGGTGAACAAACCCTCGACGACCTCCGCCGTGCGATCGAACAAGCCCTGATGGAAGGCGACCAATTCGACGAAGACATGCGCGAACGCCTCGAGCAAATGGCGGCGGATGGCGAACTCGACGAACTCATCGAAAAACTGATCGAGCGCATGCAGCAGGAAGATTACATCTCAATCGATCAGCCTCCCGACCCCAGCCGCCCATCCGGCGCAGGCGGTCAAGTCGGCGAGAACGCTCCGCAAGCCAAATTCGAGATAACCGACAAGAGCCTCGACTTCCTCGGCTTCAAATCCCTTCGCAACCTGCTCGGTTCGCTCGGCAAATCCAGCTTCGGACGCCACGATACTCGCGACCTAGCCACCGGAATCGAAGCCAGCGGCGCATCCCGCACCTACGAGTTCGGCGACACCCTCAACCTCGACATCACCGCCACGCTGTCGAGTGCCATCCAGCGCGAAGGCCTCAACCTGCCCCTCAACATCGAATACCGCGACCTGCAAGTCCACCAGTGCGAGTACCAATCTTCCTGTGCCACGGTTCTGATGCTCGACTGCTCGCACTCGATGATCCTCTACGGCGAAGACCGTTTCACTCCCGCAAAAAAAGTCGCCATGGCGCTCTCCCACTTGATCCGCACACAGTATCCCGGCGACTCACTCTCGCTAGTCCTCTTCCACGACTCCGCCGAAGAAGTCCCTCTCTCACAACTGGCCCGCGTCAAGGTCGGCCCCTACTACACCAACACCCGCGAAGGCCTGCGCCTGGCGCAAAGAATCCTGCAGCGCCAAAGAAAAGACATGAAGCAGATCGTCATGATCACCGACGGCAAACCCTCCGCCCTCACCCTCGAAGACGGACGCATCTACAAAAACGCCTTCGGTCTCGACCCGCTAGTAGTCAGTCAGACGCTAGAAGAAGTCTCGAAGTGCAAGCGCGCAGGAGTCTTAATCAACACCTTCATGCTCGCTTCCGACTATGGCCTAGTCCAATTCGTCCAAAAAGTAACGGAGATGTGCCGCGGCAAAGCCTACTTCACCACCCCGTACACCCTGGGCCAATACCTCCTAATGGATTACATGTCGAGAAAGACAAAAACGATCCATTAGCCGCCCCTGATTCCACTCGCGAACCTCCTCATCTGCGTCATCCCGAACGTAGCCGTTCTTCAGGCGGAGCAGGGATCTCCCGCGCGCATCGTGATTGCGATCGCCACTGCACCTCGCGACCGCCCAATCAAAAAAAGAGAACTCGCCAAGCCACTTAAAGGTGTCCTAATCTTATTTTGCTTTTCTTTGCGAGCTTTGCGAATCCTTTGCGCACTTCGCGGTTAAAGGCTTTTGCTTTCCCATCCTCGCCCGAACCCCCAAACTGCTGATACTCTTTTAACAACCCATGGCAAACTGCATTCGATGTGGCCGTCAGCTTCCCGGCTTAGCCTTCGGCAAGAAGATCTGCCAATGGTGCGTCCAGCACGAAGCCTATCAGCGCGGCGAAGCCCCCGATGACGCTCCGCAACGCGTCATGCCCACCCCCTGGGTCCGCCCAGGCGAATCCACCATAGGCCTCACGCAAATCATTTTCGGCATCAACGCCGCTGTATTTCTGGGAATGACCCTCGCCTCTTCTACCATGATGAGCTTCCCGGTGCGCGAACTCATAGCGTGGGGCGCGAATGTAGGCGCCCTCACACTCCAGGGGGAATGGTGGCGCCTGCTCACCAACGTCTTTGTTCATGGAGGCATCATCCACATCGCCTTCAACATGTGGTGCCTGTGGAATCTAGGCCAACTCTGCGAGTCGCTCTATGGACGCTGGACCTATGCCGCGATCTATCTCATCTGTGGCTTGGGAGCAAGTCTCGCGAGCGCCGCATGGCACCCATCCGTGCCCAGCGTCGGAGCCTCCGGAGCCATCTTCGGCCTCGCTGGCGCTCTCATCACCGCTCTCAAGTTAGGCGAGTTCTCAGTGCCGCGTGCCGCCCTGTCAGGCACCCTGCGCAGCCTCGGTGCATTCGTGGTCTACAACCTCATCTTCGGATTCGTACTTCCCGGCGTCGACAACACCGCCCACATCGGCGGCCTGATCACCGGACTAATCGTCGGCGCGTTAATCGCCCTCATCGCTCCCCAGCAGGATCAAACTCCTCGCCGCGTAGCCGTCTTTCTAGTCGTGATCCTCACGTTAACCGGAGCCGCAATCGGGACGGCCCACTACTACGAAGTCCCCTTACGCTTCGGACGAGTCAACCTCGAGCACTCCTCAAACATAATGTTCGAGGCGCCCTCGAAGAGGGCAGCCCATCCTTTCGCGCTCCTCGCGAAAGGGTGGGATTCCACAACTCCCACCCCGTAAAGATGTTGACCCTGTGGAGCGGGCACTCCTGCCCGCTGCCTTTGACTTTCGTAACCCCCGACAAACACCACAAATATCGACGCACATCGATATACATCGCTCACGAGCCACTAGGTACTGGGTACTGGGTACTGGGTACTAGGTACCGAAACCTAGCTCCCCGACAGCCCGCCAAGCCTGATTAATCGCCTCATCTGTGTAAGCAGCAGCCCCCGCATCAGAGTTGGCAATCGCGATCCGTCCAAAAGTTTTCCGCGCGCGTTCACAAGGAGTCTCCCCGCCTTCCAGCACGAACTTATCCCACAAGCTGCTGTACTCGTACGCATACCCATGAGGCCAGCGGTTGACAGTAATCGCCAGGATGTCCCGCGCAGGATCAAAGCCGCCCGCGCCAAGGGTCCGAGCCAACTGCTGGCGAATCTTGCGCTCCATCGTTTCAAAGGTTGTGTTGTAGAGCTCGATGCGGCCCGCGATGTGCTGGTCGCGAGCGGGGCGACCGGCAAGGCAAGGAGCCTTGCTCATGTGCACCACGGTCGGCTCCTCGGGCGTTTGCGAGCAGTGATACTCCCCGATGCTGACCGGGAGATCGAGATCGACGTAGGTGTGATAGCCGCCGGGGGCGTAGATCGCGTTCGCTCCCAGCTTCTGAAACGAAGTCCAGTTACGCAACAGCACATTGGTATAGAGCAGCGGCACCTTGGTCGCGAAGGCCAGCGCCTCCTTCTGCGCGTCCGGCAACTCTTCGCAGAGATAAGGAATCATCATGTTCCAGCAAGCCAGGATGGCATGCTTGCCTCTGACCGCATACACCTTGCCGCCCCGCGCGTAGGCGACCTCAACCTCGGTAGCCCGCGCCGAATCGCCCACATGCTTCACCCGCACCGCCGTGCTGTTCAATCGAAGGCGCAAGGGCGAGCTCTTGTCATCGAGCTTCGCGTAATTCGCCCGCGCAGTCACCACATCAGTCGCGGAGTTCCCCGGCATCGCCTCCGGGATGAGTTTCCGCACCAGCAACCGCGCGATGCTTGCATTGCCGTCGGGAAAGTGGAAGAAATATTTCCGCTCGTTGCTCAGCGCTTCCGCCTCGACACCCATTCCGCTGAAGCCTGGATAGCCTGTATCCGCTGCATCCGACGCTGCCACCGCTTCGATTCCTACACCAAACAGAGTTTGAGAAATGGTTTGGTAGAGGCGAATCACATCACTATGCACGCCCACCTGCTCGGTCAGGAACTGGGCATAACTGATGCGCGCCAGGCGCGCTTTTTTCTGCTCGGCGCTGAGTCCTGGAAGGTAATCTTTCTTCTCGCGGCACAACCGAGACACATCCTTGCGAGCCTGTTCCGCGATCGGGGCCTCGGACATGAAGTGGGTCCAGGCATCGGGCGCGGCGACGGCGAGATCATAGGTCTCGCCGCCAGGAAACGGGCACGGATCATCGACAAGCTTGTCAGTGCCAAAAGTTTCTTTGTCGAAGAAGATCTTGGGACCTCGCCCCATGGAACTGTAGAGATCGCGGTCGAGATATTTTGGGAAGCTGGTCACGTTGATTCCCAATTCCTCGATCACGCCTTTCGAGACCTCGCTATAAGGTTCGGGACTCTCGATCGAGTACGTGCCGCCATAGCCGAGAAGAGTTTTCTTGCCTGCCTGGAATTCGTTGCGCTTGGCGTGGCCGCCAAAGTCGTCGTGGTTGTCGAGGATCAGGATGCGCGCGTTCGCGCCGGCGCGCTTGCGATAGAAGTGTGCGGCGGCGAGGCCGCTGATGCCTCCTCCTACGATGATGAGGTCGTAAGTTTCGCCAGTGTCTAGCGGCGTGCCAGCTGTGTCCCAGAAGGTGCCGTCGCGCAAGGCATGCGCTGCGTCGAAGGAGCCGGCGTGACTGCCGCGCAGTCCGGTGAGCGCGGGTGGATAGTAGTCGGGCGACTTTTCGGGGTTCTTGTCTGCTTGGGCGAGGTTTGCTTGGGAGAGGTCGGCTGCGGCGAGCTGCGGCCAGGGCATGAAGGCAGCGCCTGCAGTCACGGCCACGCCGTTGAGGAAGTCGCGGCGCGTGATGTTGCGCTTCATTCCCAGTTCACGGTCGCCCAGTTCACGATCGCCTAACTCACGGTCGCTTCGGTCGCTCAAAAGGCCTCCGAATCGTCTGAATGTTCCAACCGGAACATAGTGCTGAATGTTCCAACTGGAACATTTTGTGCGTACCGGTTTGTCCGTACGATATTTAGGTTCCAGCGAGCAAGGCGCGCGGAATCAGCCGTTTGCCGACGGATTAGGGGTCTTATCTAGCCCTTCGGCCACAAGCTCGTCGCGGGCTTTTTCCACAGGCTTCCACAGTTACCGGGCTCGTGCCGCCCTTGACAAAGGTGGTTTCAGGTACCCTCGGTCAAAGTTTGTGTGCGGTGCCGTCCCTAACGGGACTCGCTTTGTGTTCGTCACTCTTCCCGGCACTGCCGTGCCGGGCTTTCACATGCCACCCCTGCGGGGCTGAGGTCGGATGATGCCGTCCTACATCTTCCACACAAACCGTGTCCTGATTCCACTCAAAGGTACCCTGAGAAAGAAAACCGTCTAGCCGTCGGCCTTTTTGACGGCTAGTTCTGCGCCCTGGAATCCGATACGACTGTGGGTGCCGTCGCAAAAAGGTTTGTTGACCGAACCGCCGCAGCGGCAAAGAGAAAAGGCGGGCTTGCCGGTGAGGTCGTACTGGTTTCCGTTGACGTCGACGAGTTCGATCGAACCTTCCGGCGCTTCCACGCGAAACGGGCCATTGGGACGAACTGTGATCTTTACTTGAGCCATGACTTCGATTCCTCCAACCTTACGGGTTTCTAGTAAGCCTAAGAAGATACCATTAAGCGGGGATGGGTGTCGCGGGGGAAACGAGGCCGACGGCCCCGATAAACGTCAACTTAAGAATTACTTCCGGTTTGCCTGTAGTCCAGGTTGACTTGAGAATCGAATTGAAGCAGTCAGCAGACTAGCGCACGCCATGGAGACATTCATCCATGCTTCGCCGTGGTGGATGAACATCGCCAAAAGTGGCCGGAAAGCGTGTGAGCTTCAGGCGGGTTCCGCTTAAGTTAGCGATTGTGGGGGTCTTTGACTGGAGGCGCGGTTGACGGGGCCGGCCTCAGTGGTGCGCGAGGTCGTGGCTTCCCAGTTCGTGGGTGCCCGTAAATTACCGGGCTTTAGGCGGTGCTGGATTTTCGGGCTTCGCTGGCTAGCTCTTCGGCTAGTTTGAGAGCGTTCCTGGAGTGTTCGTGGGCCTGTTGGCTGAGTTCGTGGGCGGTTAGATGGTCTCCCTTGCCGTGGGCGACGGCGGCGGCGTTGTGGGCGTGGGCTGCGAGGTTGTGTAGCTCTCCGACTCGGTTGTGCGGGCTTTGTGGCATGGGGTTCTCCTGGTGCTTCAAGACATTAGACCACGACTGGCACGATTGAAGTCGTGCCCTTCCCGGTTTCGTGGCGCCGCCGCCGGCGAGTTGCATAGGTCCTTCGTTGGGAGTCCACGGCTTCGCCGAGGACTCCGCTGCCTCAGGATGACAAGGAGTTGAGGTAGGCCGAAGGAGGTGCGCCGGGGCGCCTCGCTGCGCTTGGCTGGGCGGCCGAGGCGGCTGTCTCCACATTTGGAGATTCAAGAACAAGGTCAAAGGCAGCGGGCAGGAGTGCCCGCTCCACACAAGCTGCTCCACACGGGCTTGCTTTATACGACCGATCGCTTAGGCTGCTAGCGTGTTGGCTGCGATCAGGCTGCGGTAGAGGTCCAGGTAGTCGTCGATCATACGCTTGGTGGTGAAGCGGTCGCGGGCGCGGGTGTAGGCGCGATCGGCGTAGGCCTGGCGCAGGGGCCGGTCGGCGTCGAGGCGGCGAAGAGTTTCGGCGAGGCTGCTGGCGTCGTTAGTACGGAAATAGAGTGCGGCGTCGCCCCAGACTTCGCGGAAGCTCGGGATATCGTTGGCAACGATGGCGCAGCGGGAGAACGCGGCTTCGAGCGGCGCGATGCCGAGCGGCTCGTAGCGTGCCGTGGCGGCGTAGACGGCTGCACGGCTGTAGAGCGCGCGCAGTTGAGACTCGGTCTGGGGACCGCGGACGGCGAGGCGACTCTGGTCGGTCTTGACCATGACGTCGGCGCGGATGGGAATGCGCGGAACGGCCACGGTCTGCTCTGCGCCGACGATGCACACCGAGAAGGGATAGGTGTGCTGCGTGAGCAGGGAGACCTGCTTGCCGGCGTCGAGCAGGCGGCCGATCGAGAGTACAGAGTCGTCTTTGCTGACGTAGGGATTGAAGAAGATGGGATTGCGGCCGGGGTAGATTACGGCTTCGCGGCGCGGGCGAGTGTAGGTGGCGCGCAGGGTGTCGAGCATCCAGGCCGAAGGCGCAATTACGGCATCCGCGGCAGCGATGCCACGGATTACAGTATCGCGATACCACTGCAGCTCGCGGGTAGGGCGCGGAGTGCAACCCTGCACGGCTTCGGCCCAACTGATGAGGTCACCGTGGGCCATCACTACACGCGGGATGTCGACGGGGAGATTGCCGTGGCAGAACTGGTGGAGGTGAAGCAGGTCGGGCCGAACTTCGCGCACCAGGCTGGCAAGGAACTCTGAAGATTCGGGGAGGTCGTGCGGCGCCTCGTCCATCCATTCCAGGCGGAAAGCGGTGGGGCGATATTCGAGGCCGTGAAGAAGATCCATCCAGGCGGTCTGGTCGGGGAGGGGAATCTCGCCGAAGCTGACCAGGGTGACTCGCACGCCCCGCGTGACCAGGCCCGTGACCAGCTCGCGGGTGTAGGTCCAGGAGCCGGACATCGTATCGGCGGTGACGAGAACGTGCACAAGCGCCTCCGGGAGAGCCGGATGCCGCAGTGGTCGCGGGGTCCGGCGGGTCGCGCTTGGCTATTCTAGTGCTTATGGGGTTAGCCGGGGAAGGTTTTTTGTGAGGAATGGGAAGCCCTGTCTGGCTTACGCGCTGGGCCGGTTTAGCGGGAGATCCTTGGCTACGCCTGAAAAACGGCTTCGCTCAGGATGACAATAGGGACGGTTGATTCAGTTGGCGCCGAGTCTTAGGCGCATGTCGCGGGCGAGATTGTCGATTAGCCGGATTCTCTCCGCCAGGGGGGCGGGGACTTCGGGCACAGCCATGGCCAGTTCGCATGACAGCAGCATGGCGGTGAGCGATTCGCAGGCTTCGCTGCGAACTTGTTGCTCGACGGAACGGCGGGCCTGGGTTTCCTCGCGTTTGCGGCGGTGCAGCGCGGAGCGGACTTCGCGCACCAGTCGCTCCATGCCGCTGACGGCGAAGTTGAGATAGACGGGGAAGGCAGTGCCCAGGTGCTCGAGCACCTGGTCGCTCTCGCTAGGCTCGTTCTCCAGGAGGAATTGATCGAGGACTACGGCTGAGTACATCTGCTCGCGCAACCGGGCTACCGCTTGCGGCAGATTCCCTGCCCAGTGGGTTTCCTCGCCGGTCGCTTCTTTTACCGTAGCGGCACACTCTTGGCCGCGTGCCGAAGGGGTTATGAGTAGGATCATGCTGTTTTCATTGCACGCTGGGCACCAATACTGCTGACATTGAAAAGACTTGGGTTAGAAGGCGGTGCTGATCCGCTGTTCCCGTTGCGGAACGTTTGTGGAGCGCGAACTCATTCCATAAGTGAACGCCTCGACGCCTGTCATCCCGAGCGAAGCGAGGGACCCTGGTGTTTGCCTGCAGCGCAACTAATCTGTCAGGCGTGTAGTGTGCAGTTCGAGAAAAAGATTCGTATCAGGGCATCGCTTCAGCGATGCCGACAACGGCCTAAGGGCAGCCGGCTTTACAGCCCCGGCGGCTGAAGCCGGTCTCAAACCTGACGCTGAACCGGCATGCCTGAAGGCATGCCCCGATACGAATCTCTTCTCAAACTCCACCACTACTCTCAGGCGATAGATGCCCCAAGGCGATTACGTGCGTAAACCGAAACGTCTGCGGCTGGTCCCACTCGCGCGACAAATCATCCCACTTAGGATTCGTCGATTCCACCAGCCCCAGCCGCTTGGCGCGAGTCCAAGCCTTGATCTGCTTCTCGCGTTCAATCGCGTTGCGTACATCTTCGAAGCTCTCGAAGTAGACGAGCCGGGTGATGTTGTACTGCGTTGCAAAACTAGGCGTCAGTTTCAGCTTATGCTCCCGAACCCGCCGTCGAATGCTGTTGGTCATGCCGGTGTAGAGCCTTTTCGAAGCGTTCGCCATGATGTAGACGAAGTAGCGTCGCTCTTCACTCATCCCACCCTCCACCGCTTGTCATCCCGGGCGAAACTCGGCTGTCGTTTGCGCTGTATGCAAAAACCAAGGTCCCTCGCTTCGCTCGGGATGACAACCTTCTTTTGATCCACCTTCTCTTGATCCGCTTTCTTTTGATCCACGCTACGTCCAAAACGGTTTAGATCTGGGCTGCTGCGTAGTCTTTTAGTTTGCGGTAGAGGGTTGTTTTGCCGATGCCTAACAGGCGGGCGGCTTGCAACTTGTCGCCGTTGAGTTCTGCGATGGCGTTCAGGATGGTCAGCCGCTCCAGTTCCGCCATGGGCACGATTTTGTTCTGGTTGTGTCCGTTGCCATTCGTTGGGACGGTGGCGTGCGCGCCGGCGATGGCTGGAGGCAGATCGGGTACATGAATCAAGGGTCCGCTGGTAAAGGCGCAGGTGCGTTCCAGACAGTTTTCCAGCTCGCGAACGTTGCCCGGCCAGTCATAGGCCAGCATCGCCTTGACGGCTTCGTCGGTGATTATTTTTTCCTGGGCCGAGGCGCGGGACGTGCGCTCCATGAAATGAGCGATGAGCAGCGGGATATCCTCGCGACGCTCGCGCAGCGGAGGGATTCGCAGGCTCAGAACATTGAGGCGGAAATAGAGGTCGCGGCGGAAAGAGCCTTCGGTTACGGCCTGCTCCAGGACGCGGTTCGTGGCGGCGAGGATGCGGACGTTGATGGAAATGCGGCGGGTGCTGCCTACCGGACGAATCTCCTTTTCCTGAATCGCCCGCAGAAGTTTAGCCTGAAGGTCGACAGGAAGCTCGCCGACTTCGTCGAGAAACACGGTACCACCTTCGGCGATGGCCAGCAGCCCTTCCTTGGCTTGATTGGCGCCGGTGAACGCACCCTTGACATAGCCAAAGAGTTCGCTTTCGATCAGCGTCGGGACCAGCGAGCCGCAGTCGACGGGGATGAACGGCTTGTCATGGAAAGGTCCGGAGTAATGAATGGAGCGCGCGACCATCTCCTTGCCGGTGCCGCTCTCGCCCAGAATCAGCACGGGATGGGAACTGTTGGCGGCTTTGGCGATGATGCGGTAGAGCTTCTCCATCTCAGGAGCGCGGCCCACGATGCCGCCGTAGCCTTGCTTCGACTTGAGCTTCTCGCGCAGCATGCGGTTCTCGGTTTTCAGCTTGAGGTGGTTGGAGACGCGTTGCAACAAGAGCTTGAGTTCCTCGGCGCTGAAGGGTTTGGTCACGTATTCGTAAGCGCCGTGCTTCATGGCCTGCACGGCTGACTGTACCGTGCCATAGCCCGTCACCACGACGACGAGAGCTTCAGGGCGATAGCTCTTGATCTGGCGAAGAGCCTCCAACCCGCCCGCACCGGGCAAGCGCAGATCGAGCAGAATGGCATCGATGCTTTGGGTTTGGAGCAGGCGATAGGCATGTTCGGCGGAGTCGGCAACGTGGGTGATGAAACCGAGAGAGAGAGCGACCTCGCGGCAGGCATCGCGGATGGAGCGTTCGTCGTCGACGATGAGAAGGTTGAGGAAGTTTGCGGCCATGATCTGAGGAGTAGCGAGGGTGTGGGTTACAACAGCTGACGTCATAAGAGTGATTCCTTCTTGATTTCCTGAGATGGTGTTGCTGATGGGTTCCCTACGTCTGGATTGGCTGGGTCCAGAAGATCGGAAACGGGCTGGGGTGTTCGGGGCAACAAGATCATTACGCGAGTGCCGCGGCCAGGTTCGCTTTCGAAGTGGATCAGGCCGCGATTGCTGATGACGATGCTGCGGACTGTAGTCAATCCCAAGCCCGTGCCTTGGCCGGCGTTCTTGGTGGTGAAGAAGGGCTCGAAGAGACGCTGCCTGGTTGCGGCGTCCATGCCGTGCCCGTTGTCGCCCACCACGAGCAGGATGCAGGGAAAGGCGGGAAGATCAGGTAGGTAAGGACGGCCAGTTCGTGCGCTGGTCCCGGCGAGAGGTTGGAAGTTGCAGTTGCTGGTCTCGACCGTAATTCGGCCGCCGTTAGGCAGGGCGTCACGAGCGTTCAACACCAGGTTCAACAACACCTGCTGGGCCTGCGCCTGATCGATCATGACTGCGCCCAATTCCGGATCGAGATGCAGGTCGAGCGCAATGTTTTCTCCAATGAGCCGGGTCAGCAGATCGCGCATGGCCGCGGCAATTTCATTGAGACACAGGGTCCGAACCGGCGTGGCTTGCGGCCGGGCGAAGACAAGCAACTGCTTCACCAACCCGGTAGCTTGCACGACGGCGGAGCGAATCTCTTCGGCGTAACGCCGGCGGAGGTCGCGAGGATCGAGGCTCGATAGTAGAAGATCGCAGTACAGCATGACGCCGGTGAGCAGGTTATTGAAATCATGAACCACACCCCCTGCCAGGCGACCGACCGCCTCCCATCTCTGAGTTTGCAGCAGGCCTTCCCCGCTGGGAACGGTATCGCTGGTCTGCTCCGCGATGAGCAACGCATGGTTCGACTCGTTTCCAGAGGCGGGCTGGCGCCATGCGGTCCACTTCGAGATTGGCTGCCGCGGAACTTGCCGAGTATGACTCGCGACTCCGGCTTCGATGGTGAAGCTGTCGCATCGGGAATCCAGCAAATCGCGCAGCGACATCTCAGCTTTGTCACGTTCTTGCGGAGGAACCAATTCACAAAGTCGCAACTCGCTTCCCTTGGCCGCGTCGCGGTCGAGGGTCCTCTCGAAGGCGGGATTCATCTCGACAATCAGTCCCTGCGGATTGCACCGGGCCACGGCAAGAGGAGCGTGTTCGAAAATGGCGCGGAAAGGCGTTCTGGTGTTCTCTTCTGTTGTCAGCTCCGACGAAAATGGGGTTGCGGCATTCATACTGATACTGTGGCGCGGGACGATTCCCGGAAGGAATGCCACGATGGGCTATCCGAGACCTTGGTGCTCCCGAAACGGGAAGCCCTTCGCCTTTCATCCTTCACTGCAAATCGCCCCGCGATTTCGATCCCTCTATTTCGATCCCACTATAGGAGGACGAATCTGACCCTGCGAAGGGCAGACGTCACTCAAATCAGAAAGAGCCTGTGGAAAACCGGGGAAGAGTCTTAGTTTCTGCTACATAGGGAAAATAAAAAGCATCTGAGACCATTCAAAAAGGGAGATAACGGAAGGAATCCAGCCAGTTTATTCGGGGATGGGGCCTGCGGATTGACGATTGGCCACTGAGTTTGGAGCGTCAAGCGTGACGGGAGCCGTTAGGCGGAAGGTCAAACGGTGTCCTTTTTCGACTTGGAGGCTACGCAAGCGCGGGTCCGGCTGGCTAGCGGAGGCCGAAACCGGCGAAACCTTCAATGGCTGGGCACTCCCCCGGGCAAACAGGCTGGAGGTCTGCACCGGAAGTTGTTTGCCCTCGACAGTGATCGCGCTCAGAGTCAGGCGGAAATAGCCGGAACCGGGAATCAGGCCGGGAAGGTCATCCTGTGATTGCGCCGACTCGACGCGCCCGGTCACGGTAGTGCCGCGTTCGATGAGCGTGTCCCCGTCAATGATAAGCGGAGCGGCAAGGGAGGCCGCGAACGCGTCCCCGGCACGCACCTTGTCTGCGGAAAGCGAGTCTTCAAGTTGCACGGTCAGGAGGGTTCCGGAGGGCAGAATTCGCGGATGTGACAGCGCCCGAAAGGGCAAACTGATGGCAGGTTTGGAATCGGGCGAAACTGCGGGATGCATGCCGTCGCTGGCCGAGGCTGAGTCAGCATCTGGACGAAACGGAGCCTTTTGCTCACCAGCCGGAGAACTTGCGTTTGTCGGATTCGAGGGCTCTGAGCGAGCGCAGCCCTGATTCAAGGTGAGGGCAATACATAACATCCCGAACAGGCAGAGGGATCGAAGAGACCTGCGAAATCTCGTCATCGCGTACATGGTTCGCATACATGGTCGCGCGGCTTTCTGTTTTGCAATAGTGGCAAGTGAAGTACCAGATCGGGCTTGCATGGAATCAGACAGATACGGACATAGAGCGGTCTTGCCGTGTAGAAGTTGCCTGAAGTTGCCCGAAGTCGCCGGACTTAGGGCGGCTTGGGCAGGCACGAGAACGTCGAATCCCTTTGAAAAGAAAATCGCGGAGGACGCTAGCGTCCTCCGCGAGAGGTATTGCGATTCTACCAGTGTGACGTTACGGCGTCTTCGGAGCCGGCTTGGCTGCTTTCTTCCTAGGTTTAGGCTTAGCCTCGCCCTCCCTGCCGCCGATGAGCGTCAGGGCGTCGGTGGTGTTGAAGGGGAACTGGCGAACCGAGGTTTCGCCCGTCGTGCTCAGGGTGACATCAACCCGGCGATTGCTCGCCATCCTGATGATCACGATGTTCTTGAGAATCCTTTGCCGCTCTTCTGGAGACAGCTCAGGATTACTCTCCACTTCACTCTTTACCTGGTCATCGTTCAGGTTGTCGTCCTTGCCAAAGGCCTTGGTGTCGATGTTGGCCTCGGGAACGCCCTGTTCTACCAGGAAGCCCTTGACGCGATCGACTCGGCGTTCGGTCAGCGCCTTGTTGTATTCCTCGGAACCACGATGATCAGCGTGGCCGCCAAGAATCAAGTGCGCATCCGGTTTGCTTTGGAGGTATTGCTTGAAGTCGGTTGCCAGCGAGATCAACGTCTTTTGCTGAGTCGGTAGCAAACCGCCTTTGGGATTCGCAATCTTAGGATAGTCGGTCACGAAGTAAACACTGTGCAGCGAGAGCCGGGCTTCCAGTCGTGCAACCTCAGGATTGACCGGCGGGGTCTCGATCATTACTTGGGTTGAGGCTTGCGCGGTGAGACCACGCGTGTCGGTGCAGGTCGCGCCGACGGTAATTGTCCCTGGCGATGTGCCGGCGGTGTTCAGCGTGGCCGAACTGCCGCTGCCGGAAACGGTTCCTGTGCTGGCCGTCCAGCTGGCCACCGATACTCCAACGTTATCCGGGCTGCTGCAGTTGGCGGACAAGTTCACGGTTCCACCTGCCTGCAGGCTGGTTGGGCTGGCGGAAATCGAGATGGTGGGCGGGTTCTTCGGCGGCAGTGGCTTCACGATGAAGTTAGCCGAGCAGCTCGCCACGTTGTTGTTTTTCTCTTTGGCATCGGTTACATGAGCAGTGATGGTGTAGCTGCCAGGAGCTGCGTTGGTGGTGTCGATCTGCGCGGTCGTGTCCTTACCGGTGATCTGGCCTCCATTGCCGCTCCAGGAATACCCAACGGTATGCTTGGGGTTGAAGTTGCTGGCAACAACAGTTGCCGTGATCGGTTCACCCACCAGCACTTCGCCCGGCTGCACGGAGCAAGCAGCCGCCGGCGCTACCGGCGGCGCTCCACCCCAGCTGAATACAAGCCCGGTGCGCAGGCGGACGCCTTCGAATGATGGTCGCCGCAGAGAAGCAAACTCGGGATCCGCAAAATCGGCATAGTTGTGCCGGCCCCATACGTAGTCGGCCTCAAACAGCCGAAACGCCAATCTCTTGGTGATAGGCAAATCCATTCCTCCACCCAGGACGGCTCCGATTCCGTTGCTCGAGCTAAGACCGTCGACGTTTAAACGATTCAGGCTTACCAGAGCATTCAAGAAATAGTTCGCGCCATCGGTGCGCCATATGAAGCGCGGACCTACCGAGTAGGTGCTCTCGTAGTTGCTGTTCCCCCAGTTATGACCGATGTCGAACTCCGCTCCCCAATGCCGATCGAAATTGTAGGTGAAGGAACCGCCTAGCCCCTTAGACATATCTGGTACATTGAAGCCAGTGGGGCTGCTGGGATCGCCGCCGGCTGCGGGGACTGAGCCGCCCGGATGCAGCCATTGATATCCTACAAACACGTCATATTTTGGATTCGAATCGCTCTGTGCGAACCCGCGACTCGAGATCAGTGACACTCCGAGAACCACTAAAAGGGCTATTAGTACTCGGCCCTTGCTTGCTATAGAACAGGGTGACATTCCATCCTCCAGATGATATATGCGCGCTTTGCCCGCACGTCAGTGTGCTTGCCGCGCAAAAGATGACGCAGGATTGACAGCTTGATATGGACCTCTAACGGGGACCGAGCGATTTTATCCCACGGCAATCTTAAAGCGAAGCTTGTTTTTCAAGAGTTGCCTATTGTGACAACCAATTTGGGACTTTCTGCTGTGAGTTGCCGTCCTTGTCTCAAATTGATATTGATATTGATGTCGGTAATGACAACCATAGGACCCGGCTCCGATGTTTGATCGACTGACGTGCGGCTGCGTTCGAGAACGGCCCCGGACAAGGCCTCCAGACCTTGCCCCACAGGAAGCTAGCCGCGTATGGTTGTAGTTTCGCCGCTGACCAAGCAGCGCGGAAGCACACTGAAGAAGCGGACAGAATCAAGGAATGAGCCACGAAAAAGTACTAATTGTCGAGGACGAAGAGAACGAACGCACGGGCCTGGCTGAATTAATTTCATCCTGGGGATATCGGGCCGAAACCGCCCGCGACGGACTGGAGGGCCTGGAGAAGGCGGCGCAATGGGTCCCCTCGATTGTGATTACCGATCTCAAGATGCCGCGCATGGGGGGCATCGAACTGCTGGAACGGCTGGCCGAACAATCCCAAGCCATGGCGGTGATTCTGGTCACGGCGCAGGGCACCATCGATAGCGCAGTGCAAGCCATGCGGATGGGAGCGTATGACTACCTCACCAAGCCCATCGACACCAATCGCCTGCGTACGATGCTGCAAAACGCATCTGTGCTGGTGGGAACGCGCGCGGAACTGGAGAGCGCTCGCCGCAAGCTGCGGGATTCGGGTTCACTGGGCACGCTCCGCGGGGCATCCCGCAAGATGCAGGAGATTTTTCGGCTGATCGAGATGGTTGCGCCCAGCACCGCCTCCGTGCTGATTACTGGAGCCAGCGGCACGGGCAAGGAGTTGGTGGCCCGCACCATTCATCAACTGAGTCCTCGCCGCGAGCGACCCTTCGTCGCCATCAACTGCGCAGCCATCCCTGAAACCTTGATCGAGAGCGAGATCTTCGGCCACGAAAAGGGCGCCTTCACCGGAGCGCTGGAGCGACGCACAGGCTGCTTCGAACTGGCTGAAGGTGGAACGATCCTGCTCGACGAAATTGGAGAGATGCCCGTCGGAACTCAGGCCAAGCTGCTGCGTGTGCTCGAGGACCACAAGCTGCGCCGGCTGGGCAGCAAGGTAGAAACCTCGGTGGATGTGCGCGTGCTCGCGGCGACGAATAAAGTTCCCGACGAGGCCGTGGCCAGCGGGGAATTGCGCAGCGATCTCTATTACCGGCTCAATGTGTTCAACATTCACATGCCTCCGTTGCGGGAGCATAAGGAAGATATTGCCGATCTGGTGCAGCTCTTGCTGTCGGAAATGAGCGCGAAACACTCGCGCAAGGTTGCCGCGGTGAGCGAGGCGGTATTAAACCAGTTCACCAACTATTCCTGGCCGGGAAACGTCCGCGAATTGCGCAATACGATCGAACGAGCAGTGATTGTCTGCGACAGCGGCATGATCGAAACCAAACACCTGCCTCCGGGATTCGGTCAGGCACCCCTGCGCACGTCCGCCAATGACCCGGACGCGGTGCGTCTGGGCGTGGGCACGACCGTCGGAGAGGCGGAAAAGATGCTGATCCTCAAAACCCTGGAGTCCACCAGCAACAACAAGACGAAAGCCGCCGAAATTCTCGGCATCAGCCTGAAAACCTTGCATAATAAGCTCAAGGAGTACGGCGGCGGCAGCGCCCCGGACGCGGCCTCTGACAAGGAGGAGCAAACACAGTGATCAGTGTCCAGTGGGCAGTGGCCAGTGAAAGGCCCTCTGCCACTTCATGATTTCGTCCGTTATGCACATTTCAACTGGCCACTGATCACTGACCACTGGCCACTGTTTTTTGGGCCACTGTTTCGCTATGCGACGCAAAACCATCATCGTGCTCGGCATCACCTTCATGGTGACAGTGACGGTGACTGCGTTCTCGTATCTCTACATCTCGCAGATTCTTCGCCAGCGCATCACCAACGCCTATGAGAGCGCCAGCCGCCTGACTCAGCAGCTCGCCTACTTCGCCTCGAATGATCTTCCGGATCTGAGCAGCACCCGCATCGATACCAATAATCAGGTAGCGGTGCGGCGCGCGCTCTCCGAATACCTGGCGATGGATACCAACATCCTGAACAGCCTGGAATCCGAGATCGCGCTCTGGCCCTTCATCTACGATGCTTCTATCGTGGACGCCAACGGTAAGGCACTGCTCCACACCAATCCTCAGCTGCTGGGCAAGCCGTTCGTCCCCCGGCTGGATTTTCGTACGGTGATTGCGGCTCACTCCTGGGAGCAGCTCCGCCTGGTATACAGGCCCGCCAAAGTCTACGACGTAAGTTTCCCGCTGCAGTTGAATGGCGCGCCCTTCGGCACGATCCACATCGGGGTTTCCACCGTTTTTCTCCAAAGCGAAATCACACCTCGCCTGATGCACGCGCTTTATTTCTCAATCGTGTCGATTTTCGTCTCTCTGGTGCTGGCGGCCGGCGTGTCCAATCTTGCGCTCGGACCGCTCAAGGAAATCAGCCGCAATCTGGATAGCGTGAGTTTAGGCGCAGCCGGGGAGCTCTCGGGAAACGAGTCGGAACACGACGAATTCGGCCTGGTCACGCTGAAGATCGCCAACCTCGGCCGGCAGATGCGCGACAGCCGGGAGATTTTTTCCGCGTTGAAAGACAATGTGGATCAGCTCATGTCGAAGCTGCAGGACGGTTTGATGCTGTTCGCGCGGGACAGCCGAGTGGTGCTGGTGAGCGCTCCAGTGGAGCGCTTCCTAGGCAGGCCTCGAGTAGAGCTGCTGGGCAGAACCGTAAATGAAGTTTTCTCCAGAGACACCCCGCTCGGAGTCACCGTACTGGATGCTTTCGAATACCGGCGCACGCTCTCCCAACGCGAGTTCGTCGCGGCCGCCGGCAGGCGCGTGCAGGTTTCTTTGGATTTTGTTCAGGAGAAGAACACTCAGATCGGCGCCCTTCTGATCATGCGCGACGCCGAGTCCGTGCGCCGCATCGGAGACGAAATCGAGATGTCCCGCCGCCTCTCGGCCAGCGGTCGCGTGACCGGCGGCGTCGCCCATGAAGTTAAGAATCCAATTAATGCCATCGTGCTTCACTTGCAACTGCTGCAGAATAAGCTGGCGCAACTCGATCCCGATACCCGCCGCCACATGGACATCATTGGCAGCGAAATTCACCGGCTCGACCGGGTGGTGCAAACCCTGGTCGACTTTATGCGCGCTCGCGAGCTGCACCTCGTGGAAGTAGACCTCCGCCGTTTGCTCGAGGAGGTTGCGCTGCTGGCGGCTCCGGACGCGGAGCAGCACGGCGTCACCATCCGGCGTGAAATGGCTGCGGAACCGCTTCTCGTCAAGGCCGACCTCGACTTTATGAAGCAGGCTCTGCTCAACGTCTTGCTCAACGGGATACAGGCCATGCCCAAAGGCGGCGATCTCACCATCTCCGCCCACCGCAACGAGCATGCGGCGGTCGCCGAGATCCGCGACCGGGGCATGGGTATTGCTCAGGATGTGCGGGACAAGATTTTTGAGCTGTACTTCACCACTAAGAAAGATGGCAACGGCATCGGCCTGGCGCAGACTTACCAGATTCTGCAGTGGCACTACGGTTCGGTGGAATTTGAATCGGCGGAAGGTGAGGGCACGACGTTCCGCTTTCATCTTCCTCTGGCCACATCGAGTCTGCGCTCGGAGCGCGAGACCGCGGCCCACTTGAACCAGTGATCCCGGAAGAATGATCCCCGAAGAATGATCTCGGGATAGGATCGCGAAACATAATCCGTCAAGTTATAACTCGATGTCTTCAGGAGCGCTGCAAGGCGTAGGATTCGAGTAGTTTCGTCACATAGCGGGGTTAAATATGGGTTTGGCCGCAATCCTCGGGTTTTATTTGCTGAGCGCCGGTTGGTCCCCGGCGATCGGCGGACCTGTGCCCCAAACCGCAAGCCAGTCGCCCGCAGCTACCTCGTCAGAGCCATCCACGCCGTCGACAACTGGCCAGACGCCGAATACTCCAGCTCAAGCCAAGCCATCTCCCCCAAAGCCCCGGCATCGCAAGAAGGCGCCTACGAATTGCTCGAGCACCCCAACCCCGCTGAATGCGGCGGTCACCCAGCCTGCCGATTCGGCGAATTCGACCGGCCAGTCGACTGACGCTGCTTCAACCAGCCCAGCTTCAACGAACGCTGCTCCAATCGTTGGTTCGACGATCCCTGGGGCCACGGCTTCAAAACCCTGTCCACCACCCAAGAAAGTTGTTCGCGACGGAGGATCGAGCGAGCCCAAGGTTCAGCTAACGGGCGGCACAACCGCCGAACGAGCTTCGGAAAAATCCTCGACCGAGCAACTCAAGGCGGCAACAGAAGAAAACCTGAAGAAAGCTCAGGAACGCGAACTCAGCGCCAGCCAGCGGGAAATCGTGACTCAGATCAAGGAGTTCCTGGAGCAGTCAAAGGCAGCGGTCGCTGCGGGAGACCTGGAGCGCGGCCACAATCTCGCGCTAAAAGCTCAGCTGCTTTCCGAGGAACTGGTGAAGCCCTGAACGAGTCCTTAGCAATTTCTCGGTAGGCGCAGCCCCCGATTGCGTCACTTTGCCAGCTGGGCAATGTAGAATTGCGCTGAAGTTTCAACGAGTACCAAATTCTTGATCTTGGTGCTGACGTGATGACGGCTAGCAATCGACGGCGCGACCTCTCCTTTCTACTCCCCATTTTGATTGTGTTAGGCGTGGCTGGGTACAGGTACGCGCGATCCTCACCTCTAGACGGAACCTGGTTGAAAACGGATGGCGTGGGCTACCTGGCCAACGAAATGAGGCTTCAACTGACACGCAACGAGTTCACTGTGAGATTTCGGAGGGACGAAACGATGGGGCTGGCGGGCGTAGAACACATTACCTTCCTACTCGACGGTCGCGAGCACCTGTTTGAGGCCCAGCCCGGAGGAGCCAGAATGATCTATCGCGCGGAACTGGACGGTCGCAAGGTAGTTGTCATTAAACACGTCGCCCCCCACCGGAGACGTGGGACCTTTCATGGAGAGTTGGGAAGCTATTGAGGGCGGCCGCAAACTCGTGGTATCAGCACAAGGGAAGGAAACCGTCTTCCGGCGAGTACCGTTTCTAAGTTCCTTCGTCCGTTCGCTGTTCGTAAATAACAACCCGTAGTTGACGCAACCTCGCGATTACACTCGCCGCGATTTTCTTCGGACGACTCACTTCCCTTTCGCACCTACGCCAAGGTTAGCCGGGTGAACGAAGCCCGCGACATGTTGATGGAGGCCGTGAAGATTTCCGGTCCGGTGCAAGCCATGTCACAGGATTTGCTGAATAAGGTGAACGCGGCGCGGGGTTTCGAGCGTGAACCCGAATGCGCTTTAGTGGGTATCGCGTAATGTCGCGAGTAATAAAGAAACTTCTACATTACGGACGAGGAAACTGTGGCTCCTCTGCCTTTTCCGCGAAGAAAGGGACTTCGTCCTCCTGCAGGGTCATCTCGATCTTCCGCCGTCGTTCGATCTCCTTGCCATAAGCGGTGCCCTCAAGTTGTGCGCGGGTCATTGATACTGATATGAGAGCGTCGCGGGGCCCGAGAAAGAGAAGCGCATCGGCACCGTCCTTTAGCTTTGGTTTGCTATATGGATATCCGCCCTCGATGAGTGACTGCGCAGGCAGTTCACCCAACCAGCCACGAGCGGCGACGACGCTTGGTGTTGGCCAGGAGTCAAATCGATGATCCACCTCGCAACATTCGCCCGGCGTGTTGGTACCAGACACAATCAAGTAAGTTTTTGCTCCTGTCTTGCGCAGTTTTGACTCGACATCGTCCGAGGGACGTGGAGAATTGCGCAAAAAATGCATTGCACCCATGATCAGCAATGCATGATGGCGCTTGGCCAGAACCTCATCTTTTACGACCCGCGCATACCAGTCATCGCGTCGATCCGAATACGGAATGACATCCTTCATGCTTTTGACGGTATCCCAGTCAATCGATGGATCTCCGCAAAGGATCCGCATTTGGTGTTTGCCACGCCGCTCGATATTCATCTCGCGGACTGCCCGGTAAAAATCCGCGACCAGGGGAGATTGAGGACCAACTAATCCCACAGTATTGCGCCATGCCTTCTGAACATCCTCCAAGGGAACATCCTCGCCCCTGACATAGCGATCAACCGACTGTTGATAGCGTGAGTTCCCCATCTCCAACACGATGTCATCCACGCGGTCGGCGAATTCGGGAGTGGTCACCAACGAACGATACCAGTCGTATTCCTGCTTATTTGAGTGAATCTCGCCGATCAGGACAATATCGTGGGTTTCGAACGCCCGTAACACGGCAACAGTCGCGTTTTCGGGCTCCGGATCGTCTTTAGCACCGCAGATCGCACTGTGAATCAGCGCGAAAACTAAAACCCGAAGGAAGGTAGACTTCATCGGTGCTTTCCGTAGCGGATTACAATCCGACACATCATCTGTTGCATCATCATAATGCTAAAGCCGCCGAAGCCGAGCGCTCCGCCCGCCCTCACTTCCCTTTCGCCCGCGCCGCGTTCACCTTATTCAGCAAATCCTGTGACATGGCTTGCACCGGACCGGAAATCTTCACGGCCTCCATCAACACGTCGCGGGCTTCGTTCACCCGGCTAAGCTTGGCGTAGGCAAACCCCAGACGATACAGCGCGATGGAGTATTGCTGATCGTCTTGACCTTTCAGCAGCGCAACGGCTGACTTCAGTTCGGGGATTGCCGCCGCCGTCTTGTCTTGCTTGAGGTAGGCATTTCCCAGAATCGAATGCGCCACGCCTCCCGACAGTTTACGTGTCTTGTCGGCATCCGGATCATCGGCTTTGGCAACCGCAATCGCTTTCTGCGAGTAGGTCACAGCCTTTGCAACGCTGCCCGGCTTGGAGTCATCAACGTAAGACCCGGCCAACAGCAGCAGCGCAGGCAGCGAGTTGGGATTCGCCGCCAGCGTCTTTTCTCCATACGCGACCAGCCGCGCCTGATCGTTCAACTGCCCTGCGCCGAGGGTATACATGGCGTAGCTTGAAACTTGATCCTGAAACTTCGAGTCCGGAAATGCCGCGGAGTACTTCTCGATGTCAGCCATGCGAAGTTTCGCATCGGTCTCATTAGCAATCACATTGAAACCCGCCGACTCCAGAAAGTCGCAGTTGTTCTTGGCCGCGTCCTTCTCTTCCTCCACTTGTTTGCGGAACTCCTCGTCGCTCAGGCCTTCCGGCTTGGGTTCCTTGCCAATAGAACTGCAGGCCGCCCCTCCTCTCGCCGCATAGTCAATCAACTTCCCGTTGTCCTTGGCCTGCTGCGCGATGCTGGCCTGCGACACCAGGATATCGAGGTTCCGCGGACTCCCGGCCAGCGCCTTATCTCCGTAGTCAAGCGCTTTACTCAAGTCGCCCGAGGTTTGGTAGGTCTGCGAAATCTGCCAGTTCCCATAAGCCACGGCCGCCGGGTTCGAGGAGTATTTCTGCACGAAGTCCTGGTACATGGCGAGCTTTTTCGCCGTGTCCTGCTCGTTCGAAATGGACTGCAGATCGTGGTCTTCAGGCGTGCCCGCGGGAATCACGATCTTGTCCGTTTGTGCGTTGGCTTGCGGCACGCTCAGGAAAAAGCAGAAGGCAGCAACCAGCACCAGCGACCCTGCATAACGCTTCATCGGTCACCTCCGCCGTGGAGAGAATGGAACTCACTACAAAACCGCACGCGAATCCTAGCGCCGAATGCGCACGGAAGCAAGC
>Ga0209380_10000076_pt1 | contig 55701 bp, 49 predicted proteins | sample HubBroMetageWFT6_FD_188347 | JGI IMG/M metagenome (GOLD analysis project Ga0209380, IMG submission 188347) | Warmed and freeze-thawed soil microbial communities from the Hubbard Brook experimental Forest, New Hampshire - Hubbard Brook CCASE Soil... | ecosystem: Environmental > Terrestrial >...
AAATCGGCCAGTATAGGTGGTTTCCAGGACGAAGTTGTGTGCGAATTCACGGGTGAGGGAGAAATCGACCACCTCCGAGTATGGCGTCTTGAGGTGATCATCGATGCCCCATGCAATGGCCAGACCGTACGTATTGGGATTGTTTGGCGGGGTATAAGGGAAGCCCATTGGTGAAGGCGCAACTTCGCTGGCCGGCAAATTAGCCAGCCCGAGAAGACCCGTGTAGCGCGGCGAGTCATCCACCGTGGAAACCCCCGCCGGATTGCTGAACGTGGAAGTCAGACCCCACGAGCCGTTGCGGTCGAAAGTGTTGACCACCCCTTCGCCAAAATGGTCGAAGTAAATGCCATAGCCGGCACGAATGGAGCTCTTGCCGGCATCGCCCAGTACTTTGTGCCAGAAGCCGCTGTCCGCGTGGGGCGAATAGGCGATGGCAAACCTGGGGGCGACGTTCTTGTAATCCCAAGCCCAGTAGGGCTTCCCACCGTTCGCTTGCCCGGAAAGAGCGAAAGTCAAATCGGGCTGGACGACGTTGCCCAGTGCCGCCTGTTCTCCACGCGTCTTAAACCACTGGTCCATGTCGACAGTGGGGGCAACCTGGTTGCCCGTGTTCTCAAACGGGGGCTGCAAGAGCGAGTATCGAAGCCCGTAGGTTACGGCCAGGTTCGGTGTGACGGTCCACTTATCCTGCAGGTACATTTCGCCTTCGAAGTTCTGGAAGTGGCGGGGAACCAACTGGCCATTAGGAATTTGCGTCCCGGACTTGTTCTGGTTGGCCTCAGTGAAGGTTTCAGCGAGAATCCCGGCCGCATACATCGCCGCGAAGCTGTAGGAGGTGCCAAAGCTGGTGTCAACATCGGGATAGGGACCACCCGCGGCGGAGTCCTCGATCGACGGGTCGAGGCTGACTCCCTCGTTGGCGATGAACGATGGATCCAGCCAATAAAGGTTTGTCTGGGCCCAAGAAACATTGTCCGCATTGGATTGGCGATTGTTGTGAATGAGGCGCCAATTGGTGCCGAATTGAATCGTGTGCTTGCCCCTGGTCCAGGAAACGTCGTCAATGAAATTGTGTACGGGAACGTTGGTCAGAATGGTCTGACTGGCGAGAGCCTGGGTATCATCCAACCCGCGGAAGTTAATATAGTCCTGACTGTTGAGGCCGCCAGTTCCCAGGCCCTGGCGAATGAATCCGTAGCGAAAATTGTTGATCAGGTTGTTCCTGACCAACGCCGTATACCCAACGGCGATTCCTTTGCTGTTGTTCGTAAGGTAGTCGAATGGAGGCTGTCCGGGAAACTGCGGCGGCTGCTTCTCGTGGTCATTTTGCAAGTTGCCGCGAACAAACAGAGAATGGCTGCCGCTGGCGTTGAGTTTGAAGTCGAGCTTGACGATATAAGTATCGTGCTTAACTGGATCCGCGCCGGGAAAGGTAAAAGCCTCCGTGTTGAGCAAGTCGCCTGCGCTGGTGGAATTGGGAAGCGGATATTTTGCGAACAAAGCACCAGGATTGCCGGTACCGTTTATATTGACGATCAAGCCGTTGTCGCCGGGTCCGTTAGGATTGCCCGGTGTAGGAGGGCAGGTACCGTTGCTCATGCAGCCCTGGTCCAGTGCGGCAACCTGCGCGGGCGAAAGGGTTGCAACGTCAAATCCAGAAAACTGGGTGCCACCGCTTACCACACTGATGCTCGAGTTGCTGGGGTTACAATTGGGATCGCTGCCTGGATCGCAGAGGTATTTCAGCATTCCGTCAGTGAGGCTCTGCGTCGGCACCTCGCGCGTAACCTGGGTTGCGTCAGAGGTGCGCTGGCCTTCGTAGGCGATGAAAAAGAAGGCCCGGTCTTTCTTTATCGGGCCGCCGACAGTGCCACCAAAGGTGTTGCGCAGGACAAATCCCGGCACGTTGGGCTGCCCGGCTTCCAACTCCGCCTGCTTGTTGAACCAGTCATTGGCGACAGTGAAGTTGGGACGATAGTACTCGTAGGCCGATCCGTGGAACTTGTTGGTACCACTCTTTGTGACCAGGTTGACTTGCGCACCCGAGGAACGGCCGGAGTCCGCATCATAGTTTCCAGTGGTGACGCGGAACTCCTGCAGAGAATCGAGTGTGGTGCGCATGGCGCCTTCGAAGGCATACCCTTCGAGCTGGTCGTTGTCGTCCAAGCCGTCGAGGGTGATGTTGGTCTGATCACTGCGTGCCCCATTGACCGCTCCGCCGCGACTGTCGGAGTTCTGCTGATCGTTGGTGGTGTTGCCAATATAGGTGACGCCGGGTTGCAGGCTGAGAATAGCGACCGGGTCACGGCCTTCGGACGGGAGATCGGTCAACTGGCGGGCGTTAAAATTATTGCCCAGGGTTGCATCCGTGGTGTTGACCATGGGGGCTTCGCCGGAGACGTCCACCACTTCGGAGCCGCCGTGAATTTGCAGGGTCAGGCTGAGTGTGGCGGGGCTGCTGACTTGCAGCACCACGTTCTCGCGCTTCATCTTGCCGAAGCCCGAGGCGTCGACGGTGAGCACATAAGTGGCTGGAGGGACTTCGAGGAATTGGTAAACCCCTTCGCCATTGGTCTGGGTAGTGCGCGAAAATCCTGTCGCAGCGTTGCTGAGCGTGACGTTCGCGCCGGCGACTACGAGTCCCTTGGGATCAGAAATGGTGCCGTGCAGCGAAGAGGTCGCCGACTGGGCAGAGAGCAAACTTGGAAATACGAAGAGAGACGCAGCCAGCAAAGCCAAAGCAACTGCATGTAAGACAGAACGCATGGCAAGCTCCTTAACCCAGGAGGGCATTCCGTTCGGATTTTGCTTCCCAGGAAAAGTAAACGCAGACATAAATGCCTGGGGACCTGATGGAGCGCTATTGTGCAACTTAGCGACCACGATCGGCAAGCTTAATCTTCAACATATTGTTGTCTTGAAACGTTCGAATACGCCTTTTCACATACGGCGTACCAGATTTGGGAGCCTGTTCATACGGGTTTGCGATCATTACGATTCGATTTGTCGATCCGGTCTTCGAGCAAAGACGGCAGCGGCCGCGACTATGACCACGGGATAGCATTCGAGCGTATAACGCGGCTCGGGATTCTCCAGAGTTCCGAGGAAAAGCGAGCGCAGCAACAGAAATAAAACAAACAACCCAACACCGGGTAACGTTCGCCAGCGTAATAGCCCGGCCGCGGCGGCTCCAACATAAGCCAGGTTGATAAGACCGAAGAGGATGCTCACTGCGAGCCAAGGACGTTCGTCATTGAACTCCCACCAGCGCGGATCGGAAGGCAGCAGCTCGGTTCGCGGGCGCAGCCACATATCGACAATACGCAAGGCTGGCAGCCAGAGGTAATAGCGCAGGGGCGAGGCTTGAATGCGCTCCGCGGCGAGCGCGGCAAAGCGGGCATCGAGTTCCGGAGTGGCGTCATGACCACGGTTGTAGTCGGCGAGGAGTTGCGCCGTCTCGCGGCGCTGCTGGGGAGAATCAAAGGCACGTCGCGGCAGGTTCGCGAGATCGATGGGGTCGCCGGGCATATTCCAATAAATCTCCTGCACCGAGGTGTAATCGGCGATCCATGTTTTCGTCCAGCGATTGAACCCTGCCATCACCACTTCGTCGGAATCGTTTGCGTAACGAGGCGCGAGAGGCTCGAAGCGATGCATGGTGTGGAGGTTGCGAAGCGTCCATGGCACCAGCGGCGCGAAGGCGCCGATCGCCAGAATCAATGCCACGCCGAGCACAGGGAACAGCGGCGGTGGGGGAGCGAACTGCGGTCCGACGCGCCGCGAGGCGATTCGTCGAACGAGAAGCAAAAACCAACATGCGCCGATCGCCAGGAATAGAATGCCGCCATCCGGCCGCAACAGGATGCATGCTGCGATGGAAAGACCGCAGCCGAGCCAGGTTGCCGCTTTGGAATCGGAATCGACGTCGTTAGCGATTTCGCAGCCGATTCCGAAGTGAAGAGCGGCAAATCCGCAGAAGGCCAGATCCAGCGCCAGCGCGGTGAAGAAGATTTCCAGCGTCTCAGTGAGAGCTGCTGCCGCATAGTCAGCCAGGAACGGACAGAGCGCTGCGAGCAGGAAGGCCGCCTTCGCCGCACGATGAGAAAGCCAGCGGCGCGCGAGATCGGCCACGAGAAAACATGTTCCCAGATCGAACAGAATTTGAATCAGCAGGACCGCGCGGAAATTATTTAATCCGAAGATGGCGAAAATCGCCGCCAAGAACGCCGGATATCCCGGCAGGCGGGAGAACGTTGGCATGATCTGGCCGGAATCCGTTATGCCGTAGATGCCATGCTGGAGCCAGTTCGCCGCAATGTTGGCATACAAGCGGGAATCGTCGACGATGCCGGGAAAGCGCAGCAAGAAGAGCAACCGCAGCGCCAGAGCGGCCAGGGTCGCCGCAAGAAAAAACCGGGCATTCTTCCGTAACAGTTCGAGCACGCTGAGAATATAGCGCGTTTGGAGTAATCTTCCGGGAGCGAAAATGCATCCCAGGAAATAAGGATTGACGGCGTTGCCCCGTTGCTTACCTTGTTTCCTGGATGGTCCCATTGAGAATTGACCGTGTGCCGCCTGCGGCATACGATGAACGATTAGCCCTTCATGGCCGAACCCGTCTTTTACGATCCGCAACGCGCCCGCTGGAAGCGCTTGAGACGTCTGGTCGACGCGCTGGTGGCGTTGCTATCGGCGCTGGTCATTTTCTTTGTCTACACCACGCTGCGGGACGAGCGCCTGCCGGAGTTGCTGTTTTCGCCACAGAAACGGGCCTTCAAGGCGCTCAAAGAAAATGAGAAGGAAAAGGCCCGCGATCGCCTGAAGAAGCTGGCCAATCGATCCCACCGCAAAACAAAGCTGCCGGCTTCGGAAGTCAAACTAAACCAGGAAGAAGGCATCCGCGCGGCGTTTTATGTTCCCTGGGATGCGGCTAGCTTTTCTTCACTGCGCGATTTCTCGCACCAGATCGACCTGCTGTATCCCGACTGGCTGCATGTGCTTACCCCCGACGGCCGCCTCCAGGGGGTGGACGACCAAACCAACAAGTTCTTCGATGTGGTGCAAAACGATCATGCTCGCTCCGTCGACGACCGTGTGATGCCTTTCCTCAAGTCGGAAAACATCAACATGGAAGTCTTCCCCATGATCAACAATTTTGACGGGGCGAACTGGGTGGGAGATATCACGGGCTTTCTGAACAATCCTGACGCCCGCGCGCTCTTTCGGCGGCAAGTGGGGATATTTCTTTCGTCCGATCACTATCGCGGTGTGATGGTGGATTTTGAGACTTTCCCCAGTTCGGGGCAGCCGGGCTACATTGCGCTGCTGAACGAACTTTCCGCGGACTTGCATGCCCGCGGGATGAAGCTTTACGTCAGCTTACCTCCCCGCAATAAGGAATTCGATTACGCTGCCATCGCTGCGCCTGCAGACGGCGTGGTGATTATGAACTACGACGAGCATTATCCCGGCGCGGCATCTGGCCCGGTTGCTTCGCAGGATTGGTTCGTCGACAACCTCAAGTTCGCGGTAAAAGTTATTCCCCGAGAAAAGATTATTTGTGCCATCGCCAACTACGGCTATGACTGGGTGCTGAAGCCGAAGACGGGCAAGTTGCCCCCGGACGCGCGCGACAGTACGGTTACCGTGCAGGAGGCCTGGCTGGCGGCGCGCGATTCCGACGAAGATGTAGCCTTCGACGATGATGCGATGAACCCGCATTTCAGCTATCTCGATGAACGTGGGCTGCGCCACGATATCTGGTTTCTCGACGCGGTCACGGCTTTGAATCACATGCGGGCGGCACAGACATTGGGTATACAGACATTCGCACTTTGGCGGCTGGGTGGCGAGGACCGGACTCTTTGGCGGGTGTGGGATATTCCTGGCGACCCCGGCTCCGTCGCTAAACTGCGCAGCGTGCCCCCCGGACTGGATGTAGACATGGAGGGCCAGGGTGAAATTCTGCGCATCGAGGACCGCCCGACTCCCGGCGTTCGCGACCTTACGATCGACCCCAACACGAAACTGATTACCGACGAGGTGTTTCAGAACCTGCCAGAACCCTACCGGGTGGCGCGTTACGGTTATAGCCCTAACAAAGTCGTGCTCACATTCGACGATGGGCCCGATCCTGAGTGGACGCCGAAGATTCTCGACGTGCTCAAACGCGAGCACGCAACGGCTACGTTTTTCCTAATCGGCATTCAGACCGATAAATTCTCCAGCCTGGCCAAACGCATTTACAAGGAAGGCCATACCATCGGCAACCACACCTTTACGCATCCCGATGTGAGCAATATTTCTTCGACGTACATGAAGGTGGAGCTGAATCTCACCGAGCGGCTCTTCGCCAGCCTGATGGGAATCCGGGTTACGCTGTTGCGCCCACCTTATGCGATCGATGAAGAGCCTGACACTGCGGACCAGGTGCGGCCGCTCGAGTTCGCGCAAGATATGGGGTATATCACCGTCGGCAACCGGATCGACCCCAACGATTGGAGCGACAAGCCACGCCGGCACACTGCCGAGGAGATCTCGGCCTACGTTCTGGCGCACCTGCCGCCATGCTCGGGCGGTGATCTGCGCTGCGGCAACATTGTACTTCTGCACGACGGCGGCGGCGATCGCGCGGAGACGGTGCGAGCCTTGCCCATGATCATCGACGGAGTGCGTGCCCGCGGACTGGAAATCGCGCCAGTATATGAATTGTTAGATAAGACCCGGGCTGACGTCATGGCGCCTTTGAGCACTCCGCAAAGGTGGGCCGCACGCCTTGACGGGCTGGGCTTCTGGCTCTTTGAGGCCGGCCTGGTCGGGATCACGTGGATCTTTTTCCTGGGCGACCTGCTCATGACCGGCCGTTTGCTTTTCATTGGGGCCGCCGCGGTCTACGACCGGTTGCAAGAAAAGATTTTCGGCAAGCCGGCGGAAGTTGCTTCGTACAAGCCGAAGGTCGCGGTTCTCATTCCGGCTTACAACGAAGAGAAGGTTATCGTGCGCACGGTGCGAGCTGCGCTTAATTCCGATTACCCCAATCTGCGCGTAATCGTCATCGACGACGGCTCGAAGGATCGCACGCTTGAGGTGGCGCGCGCTGCGTTCGCTGTGGAAGAACGCGCCGGAAGAGTCCTGATCTTGACGAAGTCGAATTCAGGCAAGGCTGAGGCTTTGAATTATGGCATCGAACATATTCGAGATGCCGAGATTTTCGTAGGCATCGATGCCGATACCATAATTGCGAGCGACGCCATTTCGCGACTGGTGCCGCATTTCATCAATCCCAGAGTCGGGGCCATCGCCGGCAATGCCAAGGTGGGAAATCGCGTGAACTTGTGGACTCGCTGGCAGGCGCTCGAATACATCACCAGCCAGAACTTCGAGCGCCGCGCTCTGGATGTGCTGGGAGCGGTCAGCGTGGTTCCGGGGGCGATTGGAGCCTGGCGCGTTTCCGCCGTGCGCGAGGCCGGTGGTTACCAGATCGATACCGTCGCCGAAGATGCCGATCTCACCATGGCCCTGTTGCGCCGCGGCTACCGGGTCGAATACGAGGACATGGCGTTGGCTTACACCGAGGCCCCCACCAACGCGAATGGCTTGATGCGCCAGCGATTCCGCTGGTCGTTTGGAATTTTGCAATCCGTGTACAAGCACAGCGGAGTGTTCGCGCGTAAGGGAGCATTAGGGTTTGTGGCGCTGCCGAATATTGTGATCTTCCAGATTCTGCTGCCACTGGTGTCGCCGCTGATCGACATCATGTTCGCATTCGGCGCCCTCTGGTATTTCATTCAGAAACATTTCCATCCCGACTCCACCGATCCTGCCAGCTTTCACAAGCTGGTTGCGTTCTTCTTCGTGTTCCTGGTGGTTGATTTTCTGGCTTCGGCACTTGCGTTCGCGCTGGAACGCCGCCGTCCTGACGACAAAGAGGATGTCTGGCTGCTGAGCCAGGTCTGGCTGCAACGCTTCGCCTACCGGCAGTTGTTTTCGGTGGTGCTATTCAAGACGCTGAAGCGTGCGCTGGAAGGCCGCAAGTTCGCCTGGGACAAGCTGGAGCGGACGGCTGCAGTGAAGTATGTGCCATCTGAGCGCCGGGATCGGGTTAACGTGCCGTAAAAACACAGGACTCATATTGAGGCAGGGACAACAAATGTCTGATTGCCTGATGACGTGGGTGGTGGGTCGGTTGAAACATGAAGCGAAACCCGGTTTCTTGTGGTGCGCTTGTGTTGCCCCACTGGTTTTGCTACTCATCCTCTGTTCTGGAACCCAGGATGCGGCGGCGCAAGCCGTCGCGGCTGCGCCGGCCCCGGCTCCCAATGGCCGACTGGTTGATCTTGGGGGATACCAGTTGCATCTCGACTGCACGGGAAAAGGCGGCCTGACAGTCGTCCTTTCCGCGGGCTCGGGAGATTTTTCGTTTGATTGGGCGCTGGTGCAACCTGAAGTCGCCAAATTTATCCGAGTTTGCTCCTATGATCGAAGTGGCGAGGCTTGGAGTGACCTGGGCCCGAAGCCAAGGACGATGCGTCAGGAGGTCTACGACCTGCACCGCTTGCTGGCCGCGGCTGGAGAACCCGCTCCCTACGTAGTGGTGGGCCACTCCCTCGGTGGAATGATCGCGCGAATGTTTGCGGCTCAATATCCAAAAGAAACCGCAGGACTGATTCTTGTCGATTCATTTCACGAGGACACGGAGCTCTCCATCAACGGCAAGTTGGTTCGGCTTCGCACCCTCGCGCAGGATCGCCCGATCCCGGCCCCTCGCCGAAGTGTTAGCGCCGCAGACGCGCTTACCGAGGACGAAACCAAGAAAATTCAGGAATTTATAGCGCAGGTTGTGGGCAAGCCCAACATTGAGCCACCCTTCGACAAACTCCCTGCGGCGGCGCAGCAAGACAGGCTCTGGGCGCTTTCGCAACCTAAGCACTACGCCGAAGCCGAGAACTACATGGCGGAGGAAACGGCACAAATATATGCGGAAACTGCCAAGGCCAAGTTTCCGCTTGGAAATCTGCCTCTCATTGTGCTGACACGAAGCAGGGACGAGTATCCACCCGATCAGGCTGCCGCCCTGTCCCAGGAGCACAAGGAGCAGCAGGAAAGCCTCGCACGGTTGTCGAGCGCCGGCAAACAAATCGTAGTTCCGAACAGTGGACACCACATTCAACTCGATGCACCCGACGCAGTAATTAGCGCAATCCGGATCACGGTCGCCGCGAAGTGATCCTGTTGTGCAGTCCTAGCGAAACAGCAGCGGCGCAAACTCAGAGAGATTCCGCCGCCAGACCATCCACGTGTGCATTCCCGGCGTTTCGATTTCGGTTACCTTCAGGCCTTTGGTCTTGAGCCATTCCCGCAAATTGCGGTTGATCGTGATGAGGCCGTCTTCGGTACCGCATGCGATCCACAGCAAGCGCAGTTGCCGGTTGGCGTTTGCATCGAGAGAAGGAAAATCTTTCTGAAACTCGTCGGGAATGCCGCCGGAACTGAAGGCGCCCACCCATGCAAATTTGTCGAGGTTGTTCAGTCCGGTGAGCAAGGATTCGGAGCCGCCCATGGAGAGCCCTGCAATCGCGCGCGCATTGCGGTCTTTCGTAACCCGGTACTCGCCTTCGACTTGCGGCATCACTTCCGTGAGCAGCGCCGCACGGAAATTTGCGAAGTTGCGATCCCGCACGTCGGTGTGGCTCCAGGCACCCCATCCAAGTTCAATCAGCTCCATCGTGCCGTAACCCAGCGGCATGACCACGATCATGGGCTTTGCTTTACCCTGGGCGATCAGGTTGTCGAGAATTACGTTCGCGCGCCCGACCGCGGTCCATCCGCTAGCATCGTCGCTGTAGCCGTGCAGCAAATAAAGCACAGGATATGTCTTCTTCGCCGTCGAATCGTAGCCGGGCGGAGTGTACACGTAGAAGTCGCGGTCGTCACCGGCGACCGCCGACTTGTAGAAGTGATGATGGATCTCGCCGTGGGGAATATTGTTGAGTTCCCAGGGCAACGACGGCGGTCCGGGAACGTGCACTGCATTTTCCGTGGCCAGCAGATTCGGCTTCAGAAGGTGGTTTGAGGGATCGATGGAGCGCACATCATCCACAATGATCGAATAACCGTAGTAGTCCGGGGCCAGTGGCGCGGTGGTAACGCTCCATGCGCCTTGCTCGTCTTTTTGCATCGGAACAGGCTCTGTGCCTTCACGCGCAAGCTTCACGTCTAACGCATTCGGCGCGCGGAAGCGGAAAGTGACGCTGCCATCCGGATGCACTTCGGGCGAAACCAGCATTGCGGGCGGCCGCGGCGGCGGAGCCGGCGCTGGCTTATCCTGAGCTGTGGCCGTGGCTCCGAGGATCGACAGGGCAAACACGCACGACTTAAGACTGCCTAAGATCGATCTCATCGTCGTATCCTCTCAATAATTAGAGCTTGATTGTGCGGGCCAGGTGTTCACCTTGAAATCACACGCCAGCGGTTGAGCGGCTACTTCCCTTCGGCGACATCCAAACGGGTTTCGGCCTTGTGCAACGCATCCAGCGCGCGCTCCACGTCCACATCGGTATCGCCGCTGGTGAGCCGCTGCTCGGCCCGCTCTTTGGCTTGGCGCGCGCGGTCCGCGTCGATTTCAGACGGGCGCTCTGCGGTCTCGGCGAGAATCGTTACTTTGTCCGGTAGCACTTCGGCAAATCCCCACGCCACAGCCAGCCGCTGTTCCTCGGATCCAGAGCGAAATTTGATTTCACCCACCGCCAGTTCGGTGATGAGCGGCGCATGCCCCGGCAGCACGCCCAGATACCCGTTCTTGCCGGGAATCTGAATCTCTTCGGCCGCCGTATCCACGACTTTCTTTTCCGGCGTCACGATCTCGAGTTGGAAAGTATCGGGCATCAGTTCTCAGTTCTCAGTTCTCAGTTCTCAGTCACATTATCGACCGAACACTGATCACTGGCACTGGCCGCTTCTACGCCGCAGTCTTCATCTTCTCTGCCGCTTCCAGCACTTCTTCGATTGGGCCTTTCATGTAAAAGGCCTGCTCGGGGATGTCGTCGTATTTGCCATCGACGATCGCCTTGAATCCCTTCACCGTGTCGGCAATCTTCACATAGCGTCCCGCCGCGCCAGTGAACTGCTCGGCGACGTGGAATGGCTGCGACAGGAAGCGTTGAATCTTTCGCGCGCGAGCCACAGTGAGCTTTTGGTCTTCGCTGAGCTCGTCGATGCCGAGAATTGCAATGATATCCTGCAGGTCTTTGTAAGTCTGCAGCGTCTTCTTAACCCGTTGTGCCACGTCGTAGTGCTCCTGACCGACGATGCGGGCATCGAGAATGCGCGAAGTGGACGCCAGCGGATCGACTGCGGGATAAATTCCAATTTCGGTCAACGCGCGCGAGAGCACAGTGGTGGCGTCGAGGTGAGCGAAGGTGGTTGCCGGCGCGGGATCCGTCAAGTCATCGGCGGGAACGTAAATCGCCTGCACCGAGGTGACCGAACCCTTCTTGGTCGACGTGATGCGTTCCTGCAGTTCACCCATTTCCGTCGCCAGGTTCGGTTGATAGCCGACGGCGCTGGGCATGCGGCCGAGCAACGCCGATACTTCCGAACCAGCCTGGGTGAAGCGAAAGATGTTATCGATGAAGAGCAGCGTGTCCGCACCTTCGGCGTCGCGGAAATATTCCGCGACCGTCAGTCCGGTCAAAGCAACACGCAAGCGTGCGCCGGGCGGCTCAGTCATCTGCCCATAAATCAATGCGGCCTTCGAGTGCGCGGGATCACCGGGTTTGATCACGCCGGATTCCGTCATCTCCAGCCAGAGGTCGTTGCCTTCGCGCGTGCGCTCGCCGACGCCGGCGAACACGGAAAATCCGCCGTGGTTCTTGGCGACGTTGTTGATCAGTTCCATGATGACGACGGTCTTGCCCACGCCCGCGCCGCCGAACAGGCCGATCTTGCCGCCCTTCAAAAACGGCTGGATAAGATCGATGACCTTCACGCCGGTCTCAAACATCTCGGCGGTTGTCGCCTGCTCGTCGAAGGCCGGCGCCAGCCGATGAATGGGCATCCGCTCCTTGTATTCGATGGGGCCAAGTTGATCGACGGGTTCGCCGATTACATTCATGACGCGCCCCAGAGTACCGCGGCCCACAGGAACGGAAATGGGACCACCCTGGTCGATGGCGTTCATGCCACGCACCATGCCATCCGTGGCTTCCATCGCGATGCAGCGCACGCGACCTTCGCCCAGATGCTGCTGCACTTCGAGAATTACGTTGATGGGGCTGGGTACGGTGAAGCCGTCGCTCACCACTCGCACGGCTTCATAAATAGGCGGCAGGTGGCCTTCCTGGAATTGAACGTCCACCGCCGGCCCCGCAATTTGAACAACATGTCCGATGTTTTCTGGCATAAATTCAGCTTCTAGCTGCTAGCTCCTAGCTTGTTCATAACCGCTTGTTGCAGCGGCTCGGGACGAACTTCCAACAACCCTGCGTTCACAATCTGTTTTGCTAGCAGCCAGTAGCCAGGAGCTAGCATCTTTCTTCTCACATCGCGGCCGCGCCGCTTACGATCTCGATAATTTCTTTCGTGATCTTCGCCTGCCGCGCCCGGTTCATGGCCAGGGTCAGCGAGTCGATCATATCGGTTGCGTTGCTCGTAGCGGAATCCATCGCGGTCATGCGCGCGGCGTGCTCGGCTGCCACGGACTCCAGCAGGGCACGAAAAATCTGGACGGCAACGTATTTCGGCAACAGCGCGCGAAACAATTCCTCCGGTGGCTGCTCGTAGATGTAATCCACTTGCGCTGTGCCGAACTGCGTGGCCTCTTCGCCGGAATGTTCGCTGGAGCGCAATCCAACTCCCGCGCTGATCGCGGCTTCTTTGGCTTTTTTCTTTCCCTCTTCCGTCATCTCCTCGGCCAGACGAACCGGCGGCTCGCCGATCTGTTCGATGGGGAGAATCTGTTCCACCACGAGGCGCTGCGCGATCACCGATTTAAATTCGTTGAAGACCACATAGACCGAATCGATCTCCTCGCGCTTGTAGCGCGCAATCACGTTCTCGGCCAACACCCGCGCTTGCGTGAATTGCAATTTACCGAGAACTCCAACGTGTTCTCCCGTAATCTGTATCGCTCCGGCGCGCTCCGCTTCCTCGGGCTGCTTCTCGAACGATTCGTCGGCATCAGCGAGGCTGGGCGTTTGCACGGGTGAGGCTGGATAACGTCTTCGCAGAAAATCGCGCCCCTTGCGGCCGATCGCTTCAATATCGACATTTTTCTCTTTCTTGAACTCAAGGAAGCGGCTAGCCGCCTTGGTGACGTTGGCGCTGAACGCACCCGCCAGGCCTTTGTCGCCGGTGACCACGATCAGAAGAATGGTTTTCTCCGCGCGCTGCGCCAGCAACGGATGCTTGGGTTCACCGGTCTCAGGATCGTAAATTTCTGTGCGCGCCACCAGCGACTTCAGCACGTTTGTCAGCATCTGCGCATAGGGACGAGCCGCCAACGCACGGTCCTGTGCCCGGCGCAGTTTCGCGGCTGAGACCACCTTCATCGCTTTGGTGATCTGGCGCGTATTCACCACGCTGCGGATGCGGCGCCGAATGTCGAGAATGTTGGGCAATTAGTTCTCAGTTCTCAGTTCTCGGTTCTCAGTTAGACTTCAGCCTCGGCGTCTTTTGCTGAGAACTGAGCACTGGGAACTGAGAACTGCTATTTCGCTACCGCTTCCCGTTCCGACACGAACTGCTGTTTCGCCTGCTTGATTACATCGGTCAACTGCGCCTTCAGTGGGTCATCGAGAATCTTTTTCTCCATGATCGTGCGCAGCAGGCCGGCGTTGGTGGCGTCCACGTACTTGTAAAGCTCTTTCTCGAAATCGCGCACCTGATTTACCGGCAAGTCGTCAAGGAATCCACCGGTGCCGGCGAAGATGATCAGAATCTGCTTCGAGAAGGGCAGCGGCGAAAACTGGTCCTGCTTGAGCAGTTCGACCAGGCGCTGACCGCGGTTGAGTTGTGCTTGCGTAGCTTTGTCGAGGTCGCTGCCGAACTGGGCGAACGCGGCCAGTTCGCGATATTGCGCGAGTTCCAGTTTCAAAGTTCCCGCCACCTGGCGCATGGCTTTGATCTGCGCGCTGCCGCCTACGCGGCTTACCGATAAGCCGACGTTAACGGCAGGACGCACCCCCTGGTTGAATAAATCCGTTTCCAGATAAATCTGGCCGTCGGTGATCGAAATGACGTTGGTCGGGATGTAAGCGGAGACGTCGCCGGCTTGCGTTTCGATAATAGGGAGCGCGGTCAGCGACCCGCCGCCGTTTTTGTCGCTCAGCTTCGCCGAGCGCTCCAGCAGCCGAGAATGGAGATAGAACACATCGCCCGGATAGGCCTCGCGTCCCGGGGGACGACGCAACAACAGCGAGATCTCGCGATACGACGCGGCGTGCTTCGAGAGATCGTCGTAGATGACCAGCGCGTGCCGCTTGCTGTCACGGAAATATTCGCCAATGGCCGTTGCCGCGTAGGGCGAAATGTACTGCATGGGCGCGGGCTCCGAGGCGGACGCGGCGACCACGATGGTGTATTCCATCGCGCCAGCGTCTTCCAGAATCTTTACCACCTGCGCAATCGATGAGCGCTTCTGCCCGATCGCGTTATAGATGCAGACCAGATCGTTGCCCTTGCTGTTGATGATGGTATCGAGCGCGACCGCGGTTTTTCCCGTCTGGCGGTCACCGATGATCAACTCGCGCTGGCCGCGGCCGATCGGGATCATGCTGTCGATAGCCTTCAATCCGGTCGCCATGGGTTCGCGCACCGGCTGCCGGTCGATGACGCCCGGCGCCAGCCGCTCCAGTGCGATGAACTTGTCGCTGGCGATGGGGCCCTTATCGTCGATGGGACGGCCCAGCGAATCGACGACGCGGCCGACCAGCGCATCACCCACGGGCACGCTCATGATGCGGCCGGTACGCTTGACTTCGTCGCCTTCCTTGATCTCGGTGTATTCGCCGAGCAACACCACGCCTACCTGATCTTCTTCCAGGTTCATGGCGATGCCGGCAACGTCGTGCGGGAAGGAAAGAAGCTCGCCGGCCATGACTTTATCGAGCCCATAAACACGTGCGATGCCGTCACCCAGCGTAATGACGGTGCCGGTCTCGTCCACGGAGATCTTCGATTCGTAGTTCTCGATCTGCTCGCGGATCAGTTTGGTAATTTCGTCTGCTTTGATCTGTGCCATAGAATCAGCTCTTGAAAGCTTCTAGCTTCTAGCTTCTAGCTAACGACCCTAGCCGCACAAGCCGGGGGCTAGGAGCTAATCGCTTCGCGAATCCGCTCCAACTGCCCTCTCACGGAACCGTCGTAAATTGTGCTGCCGATCCGGACCACAGCGCCGCCCAGCAGCGCGGCATCCTGCGCGTATTTTGCCCGGACTTTCTTGCCGGTCAGCTTCCCGACCTGCGCCTCAAACTCACGCTTTTCCGAATCAGCCAGGTCCCGGGTGCTGGTGATTTGCGCTTCGGCGAATCCCAGGCGGGCGTCGAGTTCCTTCTCCAGTTGAACGAGGATCGGCTGCAGAAAACGAACCCGCCGGTGATCGATGAGCACCGCGATCAGGTTCCTCGCCTGCTTCGAAATCTGATCGCGCTGGGCGATCACATCCAATACGTCGCGCTTCTGGTCGGCGGGAATCGCTGGATTCTCCCACACTCGCCGTAGATCTGAGCTCTCAGCCATCAAGCTCGAAATGGCGCGCAACTCCGCAATCGAACGATCAACATCGAGATGATCGCTGAGAACCACATCGGCAAACGCCCGGGCATAGGTGCCTGCGACCGAAGCCATCAGCGCCCGTCCTTTCCAAGACTCGATCCCTGGGACGTACTCAGCTCACCGGCGAAGTTCCGCACCAGCGTGCGATCGGTGGCAGCGTCCACGTGAATCTGCTTCTGCGCCAGGCCAACGGCCAGGTCGGCAGCGTAGGCGGTTAACTCGCGCCGCGCCGCCTTGGCAGCCGCGGCGATTTCCTGTTGCGCCGATTCCACAATCTTCCGCGCCTCTTCCTGGGCCGCCGCCTGGATTCGCGCCTCTTCCGCGGCCGCTTCTGTTTCGGCGGCGTTGCGCATCATGCCAATTTCGACATCGAGTTTCATCAGACGATTTTCAATTTCAGCCAGCCTGCGGCGGGCTTCCTCGCTGGCTTTCTGCGCTTCCTGCATCGCTTTCTGGATCGCGGCTGTCCGCGCTCTGAACATGCCGGGCAGATACTTGCGAGCAGCCCAGACGATGAGTCCAGCGATGAGAGCGAAATTCAGCAACACGCTCAGAAAATAAGCATTCCCAGTGCTCAGACCCGTATAGTGCGCAATGAATCGCACGGAGGCGGATTGTTTGAATTGCGCCTTGTCGTCGGTTTCCTCTCCCGCAGCTTCTCTGGTTTCGCGAGCCAGCTGCCGGGCGGAGCTCGGGTGCTTCGAAGAGTCATCGGATTGATTCTGCTGTGGCGGAGGCGCCGGCTGCTCCTGCGCGAGGAGCGGCACAGTCGCGCTGGCAAAAGTCATCGCCAGCAGCGACACGCGAAAAAAAATTCTTACGAAATCCATGTTGTTAGAATTCGGTTGTTAAAACTCGCAATCGTGCCTGGAGACAGACGGCCGTGCAATACCCCGCCGTGCAACATCCTGACGCCCTTGATCCCGCCGCAAGTGATCAACGACCTGCTCCGGCCGGCTGCAGCACGCGCCGCATGATCTCCGCTGCCAGGGTCTGCGCCTCGGCCTGCAATCCGCCTCGGGCGGCGTCGCGATCTTTTTCGATATCAGCCTTCGCGGCCTGCACCTGGGCTTGAGCTTTGTTGCGCGCTTCGCTCAGCGCCGCAGTACGCGCATCGAGGGCAGCCTTACGCCGCGCTTCCTGCGCGCGGAAAACCGTTGCCCGCGCCTCGCGCAAGCGCTGCTCGTATTCGGAGGTGCGCGCTTCGGCGGCTGCAATGTCAGCCCGCGACTTTTCTACCGCACCCTCGGTTTTGCTCCGCCGCTCCTCCAGCACCCGCCGCAGCGGCTTATGCACGATGAGTGTGTAGAGGACGTAGAGCAGGGTCAGTAGAATCACCGTCGGCACAGCTCCGAGCAGTAATTCGCCTAGTTGTCGTACCGTTTGATCCATTCTGCGCTGCTGTACAGGAAAATGAGGGCTATGAAAACTGATAAGTCTAACGTCCGAGGGGGTTTATGTCAACGGAGTGGGCTAGATTTTCGGGCAGATTTGTGGGAGATTTGGATCAGCTCCAATATGGGAGGAAATCCTCTGTCAAACCCCCGTTCGCGGTCTATGCAGAAACCTGCAACTAATGGCTTGACTTCCCGGCTGAGGAGACTAGCATAGAAGTATCACCTCCGATCCAATTCAGGATCGAATGGGCCGATAGCCAAGGAATGTCACCGCTTCTTGGTTGCCGGCCCATTTAAATTGCTGCGATTTGATGCGACCGCCCATCCCCTGACCTTCCTTACCACCGACTCCGGTGCTTCCACTTCCAACTCCACGGCGCCATCTTTGTACGTTCGCGAATAAATTCTTGCCTTGGCTTCGAGCATGGCCAGCGTTTTCCCTTCTCTCTGCGGGACGCGGAGATGCACACGGCTGACTGGATCTTCTTCGATCATGGCGTCGATGCGTGCGAGCAACTTGTCTAGTCCGACGCCTTCCGCGGCTGAAACATATACTGTCTTCCCATCCAGCGAAGCGTCGGCCACTAACTGCTCGGCCACTTCCTGATCCAGCAGATCGACCTTGTTCATCACCCGCAGACGCGGCTTTTTCTCGGCTTCCAGTTCTTTTAGAACAATCTCCACTTGTGCATCCTGCTCGGCGGAAAGGCGGCTGCTGGCGTCTGAGACATGGAGAATCAGCGACGCGCGCTGGACCTCTTCGAGCGTGGCGCGAAATGCCGAGACCAGCGTGTGCGGCAGGTTGCGAATGAATCCGACTGTGTCGGAAAGCAGGATTTTTCGCTTTGAGGGCAGCATAACCGCACGAATCGTGGGATCGAGCGTGGCGAACATGCGGGGCGATGCCAGAACTGAGGCGCGCGTAAGCGCGTTGAACAGAGTCGACTTTCCCGCGTTGGTATAGCCCACCAGCGCGACGGTCGCGACCGGAGCCGATTCCCGCCGCTGGCGCTGCTGTGCACGAATGCGGCGCACATTTTCGATTTGCTGCTCGACGTGGCGGACGCGGCGGGCAATCTTCCGCCTGTCGGTTTCGAGCTGGGTTTCACCCGGACCGCGCGTGCCAATGCCGCCGCCGAGTTGCGACATCTCGACACCGCGGCCGGCGAGGCGCGGCAGCATGTAGTGCAACTGCGCCAACTCCACTTGCAATTGGCCTTCGCGGGTGCGGGCGTGGCGGGCAAAAATGTCGAGGATGAGCTGGGTCCGGTCGATCACCCGACGCTTGACAATTTTTTCGATGTTGCGCTGCTGCGATGCGGTGAGATCGTGGTCGAAGAGGAGCAGGTCGGCATTCACGGAAGCGGCCGCGCCGGCAATTTCCTCGAGCTTACCCGCGCCGATCAAAGTTGCGGGGTCGGGCCGGTCGCGGCGCTGCAGAATTTCGCCGACAACTCTTGCGCCCGCGCTGCTCGCCAATGTGCGCAGCTCCGCCAATGATTCATCTGCGTCAAACTCTGGAATGCTCGGCTTGTTGGGGTTGGATTTTGGCGAACTTTGTCCTGAGATTCTTTCCGGGATTTTCCCGGAAGTCGGGAACTCACTGCCCGAGGCCGGCGCCGCATTTGCGGCATCGCGGGCGGCTTGCGCTTGTGCGGTTACCGTACCCTTGGCGCCGCGCCCTCGCGTTCGCACGTCGATCCCAACGAGGAAAGCGCGCTCTTGGGAGTCCTCCGGCCGCGCCATTTGTGTGGCAAGAGGCACACGACCGGCTCCGGACGCCTGATCTCGTGTCTTCTTGGGAGTACTGCGCAAGCCGAAAGCGCCTTACCCTTCGCTACCCGAGGCACTCGCGGCGGAGGCAACTGCCGAGGCCGAAGGGGTGGTCCCGCCTGCGGCTCTCGCCTCAGGATGCGCGCCGTGAGACATGGTTCGGCCCATCACGATTGTTGAAATCGCGTGCTTAAAAATCAGTTGCTCCTGCCCGTTGGCCTCCAGCACAACGGAATACTTGTCGAAGGAACGAATCCGGCCCGTCAATTTCACTCCGCTCAACAGATAGATTGTGATGCTCAATCTCTCCTTGCGGGCCGTGTTCAGGAAGGAGTCCTGGATGTTCTGCGCCGGCTTGCTGCTTTCCATAGCCGATCTCCTTAGGGTTTCGCGAACTGCAACTTCCCAGCTTGCAGCCCAGGGCGGCAGGCCCAGGGGCAAGATCAAACCAACAGCGTGTTTCTCGGTCCTTCCGCATCGAGAAAACGGGGGGACAACCTGCTCCCTCGCCGCCCAGTTTGGGGGTTGCGCGCCCAGCAGGTAGCTGCGAGTACGATACGGCGTCCGCCAAAGGTTTTCAACCCGGAAATTGAGGATATCCAGATTTCTTGAACCCAGATTTCTTAAACCCAGGCTTCTTAAACCAGGATTTCTTAAACAGCGTGAAGATTTGCGTCCGAATCCGCTCGCGAGGTGCTTCAGCGGTTCTGTTGTGTACAATCCCCGCGTGGGGAATCCGCAAAATCCCAGGAGACATTATGGCAAGCGCCCTAGCAGCTTTTCTTGAACCCAATATCCATTTTCCCCAGGACTTCAACACGAACTTTTTGATGCTGGTGAGATGGATCCACTTCCTCGCCGGCATCACATGGATTGGCTTGCTTTATTTCTTCAATCTGGTGAACGTTCCGTTGATGAAGGAACTCGACGCATCGACCAAGGGCAAAGTAATGCCGGCGCTTATGACGCGAGCTCTGTGGTGGTTCCGCATGTCGGCTGCGCTCACCGTGTTGGCAGGCCTGGCTTATTGGGGAAACATTGTTGCCGCTGATGTGCATAACGGTCAAATCCAGGGATTCAACGCGTCCAGCGGGACAGCCATGGGCAGTTTTTTCCTCATCTGGACGATCGTCTGGGGCGTGCTTTATGCGTGTCTTATCCCCGGCAAGGGAATTTTCGACAAGGGAGCGTTCGTCGGCGTCGTGTATGCCGTGGTCACCGCGGCCGCCGCATGGCTTTTCCTGAGCCTGAACAGTCACGGCTGGGAGAGTAATCGTCTGCTAGCGATCGGGATTGGCGGCGGCATCGGCTGGGTGATGCTGCTGAATGTTTGGGGAGTGATCTGGCGCATCCAGAAACGCCTCATTCAATGGACGCGAGACAACGCTGCCAATGGCACGGCTATGCCTGACAAAGCCAAAGCGATGGCCCGCCAGGCGTTTCTGGCCAGCCGCGCGAATGCGTTTCTGTCTGTGATGATGCTGTTTTTCATGGGCGCGGCCAGCCACTACCCGCTGTTTGGAAGATGAGGGATCCGGTAAGGCAGCGGTGAGAAAGGGCGAGGCCCGCCTGCTACAATCGGCTTTCAGGTGACGACTTCGCCCATCAAGTCCGGTTTGTCCGAATCCGAAACGGTGCATGCAACCGTCGCTGAGCTGCCCGATTCCGTGCCGCTGCTTGATCTTCAGCGGCAGTATGAGCAGGTTCGAGCCGAAGTGCTGGCGGCTGTAGGCCGAGTCTGCGCTTCGCAACACTACATTCTGGGACCCGAGGTAGAGGGGTTCGAACGTGAGCTTGCAGACTTCTGCGGCGCGCGCGATGCCGTGGGTTGCGCCTCGGGCACTGACGCCGTATGGCTGGCTCTGGTTGCTGCCGGAGTGCAGCCTGGGGATCAGGTGCTCACCACTCCGTTCAGTTTTTTTGCCTCCGCCAGCGCGATCGTGCGCGCCGGGGCGCGGCCTGTGTTCGCCGATATCGATCCGCGCACGTTCAATCTCGATCCCGCACAAGTTGAATCGTTTCTGCACAGCGCCCGGCGCGACAAACTCCGCGCGTTGCTTCCGGTTCATCTCTATGGACAGTGCGCCGACATGGATTCACTGCAAAAACTGGGTGACGAATTCCGTCTCTGGCTGATAGAAGATGCCGCGCAGGCGATTGGGGCTCACCTTGCAGACGAGCCGAATAGGGTCCGCCGGGCCGGATCGATGGGGGTCTCGGCAGCGTTCAGCTTTTATCCCACGAAGAATCTCAGCGCCTATGGTGAAGCGGGCGCGGTAACCACCAACAGCCCCGAAGTGGCGGCGCATATCCGCAGGCTGCGCAATCACGGCGGCGTGCGCCGCTACGTGCATGAGGAAGTCGGATGGAACAGCCGGCTGGATGCTCTGCAGGCTGCCATCCTGCGCGTGAAGTTGAAATATGTGGAAGGATGGAATGAGGCCCGACGCCGATGCGCTGCGCGATACGACGAACTTTTTAGCGCGGCCGGTCTGGCATTGCGAGGAGAGTCACCCGAGAACACGGCACCGATTCAGTTGCCGGTCACTTCCGCAAATTCGCATCCTGTCTTCCATCAATATGTTGTCCGCGCCTATCGCCGCGACGAACTGCGCGAGTTTCTCAGCGCCCGCAAGATTGGAACAGAAATTTATTATCCGATCCCGTTGCACCTGCAGCCCTGCTTCGTGTATCTGGGCTACCGCGAAGGCGACTTTCCCGAAGCTGAGCGCGCAGCGAAGGAAGTGCTTGCACTTCCGATGTTCCCAGAACTCAGGGAGGACGAACAGGCGTGGGTCGTGAAAAGCATTGCAGATTTCTATTGTTAGTTGACCGCTTGTGCAGAGAAGAGATACCTTTCCCGCCAGACTTGCATCAAATTTCCTAAACAGTAAGGAGGAGGCCCCAATGGAAACCCGTCAGGCGGCATTCCGGTTTGCACTCGCTCTTAATGCAATCTGCTTGATTTTCGCTCCGCATGCGAAAGCGCAGACCTCCGCGACAGCGACGCGCAAACCGGTGGTAGTCGAACTGTTCACTGCGGAGGGTTGTTCTTCCTGTCCGCCAGCCGATGTGTTACTGCAAAAACTGCAACAAGCCCAGCCCGTGGCTGGCGCGCAGATCATTGCCCTGGAAGAGCACGTGGATTATTGGAATCAGGACGGCTGGGTCGATCCCTTTTCTTCGCCGGAATGGACTGAACGGCAAAAGGCTTACGTATCTCTAGTAAAAAAAGATGCCTATACGCCGGAACTCGTTGTGGATGGGAGCAGCCAGTTTGTGGGCAACAATCCGCATGCGGCGGTCGTCGAAATCGAAAAAGCGGCGCAGGCAGAAAAAACCGAGGTTACGATCAGCTCTGGAAAGCCGGAAGCGAAAAACTCGCTGCGTTTTACGGTCTCGGTGGGAAAGCTTGTCGGAAATAAACCCGGCGATGCGGTGGAGGTCTGGCTGGCGGTTACGGAAGATGGGCTTCACTCGGATGTAAGCCGGGGAGAGAATGCCGGGCACGTTCTTCATCACACTGCCACGCTGCGCTCCCTGCATAAGATTGGGGTAGCAGACGCGAGTGGAGCCTCGGCTTCTTTTACTGGAGATACGCTGGTGAAATTCGACTCCCACTGGGATATGAAGAACGTGCATGTCGTGGCGTTCGTCCAGGAGAAGAAGAGCCGGGAAATTCTTGGGGCAGCCTTGGCCGGAATCTAGGTGGGCCGGCCTTGGCAGGTGCCACCTTCAGTGCTAGGCTTCACTGCCAGCGTTCCCCCCCGGAAGTGTCCCTATGCTCACACGAAGCTTCGCAGTTGCAACTCTGCTCGCAGCGTGGTTGATAGCATTCAGCCCGGAAGCGCAGGCACAATTTGAGACGCGGGCCGCCTTCCCTATCACCAACGAAGCCCCCTACTCCGTCGTGATGGGTGACTTCAATCGTGACGGCGTTCTCGATGTGGCCGAGCTAACTTACCTCCCGAGCGGCAGCGTGGGGGTCCTGTTGGGGAACGGGGACGGGACGTTCCGGGCGGGCAGCACCTATTCAGTCCCTGTCGCCTTCTACGCGTCCACCGCCAGCCTCAGGCACAACGGGATACTTGATCTTGTCATGGGCGGGGCAGCGAGCGACTATGTCTACGTGATGCTCGGGAATGGCGACGGAACCTTTCAATCGCCGGTCTCTTATCCCACCACCGCCGCGTCGCAGATGGTCGGCCTCGGAGATTTCACCGGCAGCGGCAATGTTGACATTGTCGCGCTTGAAGGGACCAGCGCCTTGGGAATCATTTGCGACTGTGTCGAGGTCCTGCCGGGAAACGGCGACGGAACCTTTGGCGCGCCGATTAGCACCACCCCCGTGCCGGACGATGTCACCGGGTTTGCGATTGCTGCCGGCGACTTTAACGATGACGGCAAGCTCGACGTGGCCGTGTCCGGCGAGTCGTTTTCCGGCGATCAAGTCGACATCCTGCTGGGAAACGGCAACGGCACATTCACTGCCGACGGGTACTACGCCGTCTCCGGCACTCCTCAATCTATCGCCACCGGCTACTTTACCAGCGACAAAACGAAGCTGGACCTGGCCGTGGCCAACTACCTGGGAAGCAGCGTGAGCGTTCTGCTCGGCAACGGCGACGGCACCTTCCAGCAGTCGGTGTACTACCCAACGTCGTTTCCTACCTGGGTGATCGCCCAGGATCTGGACGGCGACGGCAACATTGATTTAGCCGCCTCCAATGTCGGCGTGCCGGAATTCACGAAGCAGTATCCGCCAGGCGTGAGCGTGTTGAAGGGCAATGGCGATGGCACATTTGAACCCGGCGTATTTTATCGCTCGGGAAATAAGAGTGGCGTCAACTATGTCGCCGCGGGCGACTTTAACCGCGACCACCGGCCCGACCTGGCGCTGGTAGGAGTGAGCGGTCAGATCATCACGCTGCTCAACACGGGCGCGGTTACCTTCTCGCCCACCACGCCTCTGGGTTTCGGTACACAAGCCGCCGGAACCACCAGCACAGCGCGGACCGTCACACTCACGAACACGGGCACGAAACTGTTGGAGATTTTGTCGATCAAGGCCAGCTCCGATTTTGTGGTGAAGTCGTCGTGCGCCGCGAGGGTTGCACCCGGAGCAAACTGCACCATCAGCGCATGGTTCTCACCTGCGAAACAGGGTACCAAGCGCGGCGCGATCGAGATTATCGACAGCGCCTCATCGAAGCCGCAGGTGATTGAACTCTTCGGCACCGGTACGTAGGAGCGGGCCGCAAAGAGCAAAGAACGAAGATCGCAGAACAGCCTTGACAGGGCGCACGTCTACTTATCGCCGCCGGTGTTTTGCAGCCTTTGGCGCCTGCTTCTGCTCTCCTGGGGCCAGCACTCTGCGCACGATCGGCGAGTTCATCTTGTATTTCCGCTCGCTGACGTTGCCGCCGTCGTCTTTCACGCGGAGGATGAATACCGGCAGCGTGCCTTCCTTGTCAAAATTCTCGCTGGTTACAGTGACCGGTAGCACGCCGTTCAGGCCATGCTCGCGGTAGGCGGTCTCGTAGCGATGCTTTCTCACGTTCCAGGTGAAAACGCGAATCTGACCGAAGTCGTAGGGCAAGCCGTCGTGCGGTTCGGTGAGCACGCATAGATACTGCGAAACATTTTTATCGGCGCCCTCTTTGCCCGCGTCCTGAACCTGGTTCAAGACAAAGAACGCGACGAAGCGCTGGCCTTCGGCGTACTGCGCAACCTCGAGCGGGACGTCGAGGTCCACCATGCGGGCAAGCACCCATCCCACGCGATTTTGTGCGTCGCGCACCAGCCACCAGTCTTCCAGCGCGGGCCCGCTGGACGATCTTTCACCGGACGATCTGCCGCCTGCGGTCTTGGCAACGATTTTGGCCGGCGCGGTCGCTCCGGGTTGCTTCTCCGCGGTGGCGCGCTTCAGCACCGATACCTTCGCTCCTGTCGAAAGCTGATACAGATGTTCGGTCTCACGCCCTGGGGTGAGGTGCAGGTTCGTGTCATTGCGCAGCGTCGCGGGCGCCTGCACTGGATCGTTCAAGTTTTCTTGCGTGAGCTTTTGCAGAGCATCGTAGGTCTGTTGGTCGACGAGGTAGCGCTGCTCGATCCATCCCTCGATACCGCCGGCGGTGCGCACGCGGGAGAAGCGTTTCTCGTGCTCCAATACTTCGACACGTTCCCCGTTCTTCACGATACCGACGCGGTTGTAGGCGGTCGATACCTGGTCGCGCAGCGTAGCCTGCACCGCTGAGACGTAATTCACTTCCAGCACCCGGTGCCGGCCGCGATCGCAGGCGGAGAGCGCAACCAGGAAGACTGCGGCCAGAGCAGCCGACCGGGCAGACCGGCGAAGATGCCATGGATGGCGCGGTTTCACAATCTTTGTGGGATTCACTTCGTCGAGGCTCGCTTCGGCAAGGTTCACCTTCCACTATAGCGCTTGCCAGCGCGGTTTCCGGCACGAAAGGGTTACGAAAGATGCACTCCAAAATCTGGGCGTCGAGAGAGTGGCTCCTGACATGGCGATGCCGCTTCGGGTACCATGAAAAGAACACACGATGAAAAACAAATCAGGAATTCGGCTCGCTGTTCTCTTTCTTGTGGAGTTGGTGTTTACCGCTGGCTTCCGCGCGGCGGCGATTGATGCCGTGAATCCGGCCTTGCGTCCACCCAAGGGCGCGCAAGTAGCCATCGTAGTCTTCGAGGATCTGCAGTGTCCGCAATGCCGCCGCGTGGCGCCAATTCTCGCCCAGGCCTCGAAGACCTACAAGATTCCTCTGGTGCGTCATGACTTTCCGCTGCCCATGCACAACTGGTCCTACGACGCGGCCATCATGGCGCGCTATTTCGACACCAATTCAAAAGCGCTGGGCAACGAGTTCCGCGACTACATTTTCGCGAATCAGTTCGAAATCAATCCGCAGAACCTGCGAAGCTATGCCGAGAAGTTCGCTGCCGAGCATAAGGTGGAGTTCCCTTTCGTGGTGGATCCGCAGGGCAAGTTTGCCGCCGAGGTGAACGCCGACCGCGACATCGGCAAGGCCATCCATCTCGACCACACACCCACCATATATGTGGTGAGCAACCGGCACCCTGAGAAGCCCTACATGGAGGTTGAACCGCGGCAGATCGACACCCAACTCTATTCGCTGATCGATGCCATGATGAAGGACTAGATGATGTTCAGAAGCCGGACGAGAAGCAGAAGAGACAATCCAATCGAGGCAATGCTGTTGAGTTTGACGGCGCGATAGCTGGCCGCCCAGGGAAACATCAACACGTCGAAAAGGGACCTGAACTTCTCCGGCCAAAATAGTCCGGCCACCCCAAAGGCCAGACACAGTTGCACAACCAGGCACAAAACCAAAGCATTCATGGCTAAGATTCCGACGAGAAAATGTCCTTCTATTCAAACTGAATTGAGTATTTCGGGGGAGATTACGAAGGTACCTCGAAGAAGCTCCGTCATCAAGTAAAAATTCCCGCCGCAACAACATAGAAGTTGCTTGCCAGACTATTGGGGGCTTCGTCTACAACTGGGTGCCGTATCGCTGACTGCTGTCTCCGAATCCAATACCAATTGCGCGCGCGGTGCGCACAATCTCTCCGTTGGGGTTCACTGACTTGAGGTGACCGATGGCATGGGCCACGTCGACAGAGACAATAGAGTCGCCGCGCAGAGCCACCATCATGCCGAAACCTCCGGATGCAATCAGGTCGACGGCGGCCACGCCGAAACGCGTCGCCAGGATGCGATCGAAGGGCGAGGGCGTGCCTCCCCGTTGAATGTGCCCCAGCACGCTGATGCGAACCTCCTTCTTCGAGCCGTGAGCGATGGCATTGCCGATCAGGTTTCCGACCGCGCTGGCGCGGCGGTTTTCTTTCAACTCCGGAGGCAACTTCACGCCCTCGGCCACAACGACGATCGTAAAGTGCTTGCCGATCTTTTCACGCTCGGCAATGTGGCGGCAGACGTGTTCGATGGTGAAGGGAATCTCCGGAATGAGAATCACGTGAGCGCCGCCGGCGATGCCGGCTTCGAGCGCGATCCAGCCGCAATCGCGGCCCATCACCTCCACCACCATCACGCGATGATGGGACGCGGCCGTGGTGTGAATCTTGTCGATGGCGTCGGTCACCGTGTGCAGCGCGGTGTCGAAGCCGAAAGTGAGTTCGGTGGCCGAAAGATCGTTGTCGATGGTCTTGGGAACGCCGACAATCTTCATTCCCTTCTGAAACAGTTCGTGGCCGATCTTTTGCGAGCCGTCGCCGCCGATGGTAATGATCGCGTCAATGCCCAACTTGGCGGCGTTGGCAATCACCTGGGCGGAAATATCGCGGGAAACTTCCTTGCCGTTCTCGACGGTTTTGTAGTGGAAGGGGTCGCCGCGGTTGGTGGTGCCGAGAATGGTGCCGCCGCGGGGCAGAATGCCGCTTACTTCTTTGAGCGTCAGCTCGAAGGCTTTCTCCGGCCAGATGAGGCCGTCGAAACCGTCGGGGATGCCGATCACCTTCCACCCGTACTTGATGATGGCGGCTTTGGTGGCGGCGCGAATGACCGCGTTGAGGCCGGGAGCGTCGCCGCCTCCAGTGCCGATACCGATGCAGCGAATGTCAGTCATAGAGAAAGTCGTAGTTGGTCTTTAGTTGTTGATCATTGGTCGTCGGTCTTTGGTCGTCTGCAAGTCCGAGTGCCAATCATCCAACGACTCTTACGATAATACTGAGACTGCTGAGGAGCGCAACTTACCAGTGGGCGTGGGCAGGCCGAGGTGCGGTCATAGAATTAAATCGAGTTGAGAGGCGTCGGCGAAAGCGCGAAGCTCCTGGTCTCGCGTAAGAAGAGGAATATTTCGGTCGAGGCAGGCCTGGGCGATCAGCGCGTCCCCGAGGCGCGCTTTGCGGCGCTTGGACAAGACTTTCGCCCGCAAGAGACCGGCGCGGTGCCAGTAGCCCGCTTGCAATTCGATCGTCGGGATATCCAACAGGCTTTGTGCAACAGAGGGGGGCAAAGAGGTATCGCTAAGAAGCTCAGTGAAAACTGCGGGAATCATCAGCACCCGGTGGTCTCCCAAGGCTCGGTCGAGTAATTCTGTGTCATGGCCGGGCGCGCCTTCAAGAAATGCGATCCACGTACTGCTATCGGCTGCAATCATCGGAATGCTTGCGACCCCCTTTACCCGCGGTCTTCTTTCAGCTCCTCCCACGTGCGACTAAAGCGGACCTTACCTCGCAATTGGCGAAGATTCTCGTATGCCTGGGAAGCAGCCAGCAGCTGCAGTCCGGTTCGAATGGTTTCGGTGATGCCGGCTCCGCTCGCTTGCTGCGCCTTTTCGAGGAGGCCTTGGGGAATTTCCACGGTGATCTTGCGGGTTTCCATGACAACTCACTTTACCATATTGAATACCAGTAAATAGTATGGTGTTCCTGGTTTGACATTTCTTTTAAGCTGGCTTAAGCTAGCTTATATGAAAGGATCAGCTATTCGAGAAGTGGGGGCCTTCGAGGCTAAGAACACACTCGGGACTCTGCTTGACCGCGTGGAGAAGGGCGAGGAGATAGTGATTACACGGCATGGGAAGCCAGTCGCCCGATTGGTGCCCAACACCCAGAGCATTGATCGAGATAAGGTTCGAGCCGCATTGGAGAGAATTCGCGAGCGGGGACGGCTGCTGCACGAACAGAGCAAAGACAAAGAACCCCTGGACTGGCCGACATTGAAGAAGTGGCGCGATGAAGGCCGGCCATGAGTCTGGTGCTTGACAGTTCGATCACAGTGGCATGGCTCTATCGCGAAGAAGCGACCAAAGCGGTGGATGAGATTTTCGAAAACCTGATCGAGACGAGCGCCTGGGTTCCGGCACTCTGGCACTTGGAGGTCGCAAATGTTTTGCAAATCGGGATAAGGCGCCAGCGGCACGCAGCCGATTTTCGCGACCGCATGCTTTCCGATTTGTCCGACTTTTCTATTCGCGTCGATCCGGAAACTCACCGGCAAGCCTGGGGACCAACGGCGCGACTGGCCGAGCTCCACCGTCTTACGCTTTACGACGCTGCTTATCTAGAGTTGGCGCTGCGACGCGGTCTGCCGCTGGCTACGCTGGATGAGGATCTGCGAACGGCGGCGGAAGCGGAGGGAGTTCCGCTGCTCGGGATCTGATGGCGTTCACTGACGCCTCATATCTCGAGATAGCATCCTGCCGGAAAATTTCTCTGGCTACCTTGGACCGGCAACTGCGAGCCGCGACCTCGAACGATGGAGTTCAGTTGCTCGGGGAGTGAGGGCACCCAACCAGGGGTGACCGTCACCGTGGCGCTACTCGGGCGTGACCGTCAGCGTTGCATACACAGTGGCAGTGCCGGTATACCCGCTGTATGCAACCACCAAATAGTACGTCGTTTGTGTAGTGAGATCTGAGGCTGCCGTACATTGCTGGACAGCGTCATTGTTCGAGTCGGTTGCGGCAACGCAGCTGACAACACCGTCATCAGCCGGCGTCCCAATCTGGGTTTCCGGGGTAAGCGTGACGAGAGCAGAAATGTCCTGCGATCCCGACTGCGTCGTCCCATTGATCGTGAAGTTCTGCGTCGAGGAACCATTTGCGGTAATACCCGCCGTGATCGGCGTTATCGTCATGGAGGTGACGGTTTCGGCCGCGGTCGCCGTGGTTGTAGCAGTAATCGCGCCTGAGGCTGCGGTGAGGGTTGTCGTTCCTGCCGAAAGTCCCGTCAATAAGCCGCCTGTAGAGATGGATGCCACGGTCGGATCGGAACTGGACCAACAGACGGTATTCCCGGTGCAACTTGTGCCCGCGGTGAGCGTCCCCGTGCTGCCATCGCTGTAACTGGCTACCGCCGTCATTTGCTGCGTGGCAGCATTTTGACCGAAGGCCACCGTCGGATTGGGCGGGTCAATCGTGATGCTTGAGACCGTTGGGTTCTGGAAAAACCCAGTGCAGCTTACAGCTAGCGCCAGGGTTGCCAGCGCGGCGAAGGCGCCGGCCAGCGAAAATTTGTGTTTCGTGGATGACATAGTTATCTGAGACTCCTGCGCGCCGGCTCGCTCGAAAGCGTTCCTTAACCCGCCCGCCTTGGCTCTAATTTGCTCGTACTTCTAAGCACTCCTGTTGCGCAGACATGGAGCCGTCTATCTACTCATCTACCATACGATCCCTGCGCGACTGCGGTTGTAAAAAATTGTAGCAGAGAAGATTTCGGGCGGAGCGCGTAACTGCACCTTCGTGCGCAGTCCGGAACCAGCGCGGCTAATGCCGTTCTTCCGGTAAGAACGTCCTTCAACCCGTGGCTTGCAGAAAAAGTGGCCAGGGCTGAAGGCAGCCGCTGGCCAATGTGTTGTTGCGATCAGACTCTTGCCGTTACTTGTCGTGCTTCTCCTCTTCTTTCGGCGGAGCCGGCTTAGGCGCGGGCTTGGCTGGCGGCTTCGCCTTAGGTGCTGTGGGGGCGGCCTTAGGCGCCGCCTGGGGATGCGACTCGGCCTTCGGAGCGGCATTCTGAGAGCGTGCGTTGTTTTCCGGGCGAGCGTTCTCAGGACGAGCGTTCTCCGGACGAGCAGTCTCCGTTCGCGGCGCGTTTTCGGTTCGTGGCGCCTTCTCCGGACGTGCGGCCTCGGGACGCGACTCGTTTGCTGGACGGGCATTTTCAGGACGGGCATTATTTTCCGCCCGGTTGTTCGACATAGTGTTCTTCTTCGGCGGAGCAGCTGGCCGGTTGGCAGCTTTGGCGCCGCTCGGCGACGCCTCGCGGCTTTCCGCGGGACGATTTTCCGCCGGACGATTTGGCGCATGCGCTGCGCTGGCTTCCTTCGGTGACATAGCCGGGGCATGATAGGGCGCTCCCGCGGCTTTGGCGACAACTACTCCGCGTCCGCTGAATTGTCCGGGACGAGCCGTGGCCGCGATTGCCGGACGCCCATTATTCTGCCGCGCAAACAAAGCGCGGTTCTGGCTGGCGGCATGTTCCTGCTGAACCTGCGCAGCGACCGGCGGAGTGTGCCGTTCCCTGGCATAAGATTCCTCCTGTGCACTGGGACGAGCAGCTACGCCGCCCTGGCCGCCATTGAAAGCTACGTGAGAGTTGTTGTTTACGATCACCGTGCGGTTAACGTAGACGTTGGTAATGTGGACCGTGTCCACATGCATCACGGCGGTGTTATAGAAGAAATGGCCGCTGCGCCATTCGCCGCCGCCAAAGCCCGCGCCAAAGTATCCGAAGCCGTAATTAATGCCGCCGTAAAATCCGACCTGCGGGCCCCAGTAGCCGGCATTCCATACGTACAGGCCATCGTTCCAGCCCCAGTAACCGGGAGTCCACAGCAAGCCTGGTTCCGGAGCTTCCACCCACGTTCCGGGCACCCAGTAATAACCATCGTCGTCGCTCCACGCCCAGTAACCGGGAGTCCACAGATAACCGTCGTCGGGGCAGATTGGCTGCTCGTAGACCGGCAGCGCGGGCGGGCCAATGCGTACCGAAATGCCGATGCCGATCCCGATCTGCGCGGCGGATGGAGAAGAGAGAGCTGCTGGAATCATCAGCAGCAAGAGAGCAAAGGTCAGCAAACGAACTGCACCGTGAAAGCTCATCGTGTTCCTCGTGCCTGATGGGCTTGCCGTAATTGCGGCAGCGCCAGTCGGGCGAATTGGCTCAAACATTCGAAAGGCGGAACACTCCGCCACCGAACTTTAGCCTGAATATGTTTCTTTACATTCAAACACCGGAGGTTGGAGTATGTTCCCGGGAAAGAAGTTGTTTGGAATCTTGCGGCTCGCAGAATTAGTTGGTTCTTTTGGAGCGCGCAATGCGTTCGTCGATGGGCTTACGGCCCGCAAATCCTTCTTCCGTGCCGTGCCAGTGGGTGATGGAGTGCTCGCCCATCTTCCAGCACAGCAGGACCACGCGGCCTTCGACTTCACAGGGGAAATCAAGCAGGCCGATATCCAGATCTTTGACCTGAACGCCGATGGAGTCGATTTCGGCGAGAGCATCTTTGGCGCGTTGTTCGGCCTTGGCGCGCTCGGCCTTGCGGCGGGCGACGGCAACCACGTCGACGCGGGTTCCGCCGTTGAGGAAGATGCGCTGATTGAGCGCCTGCATCTCCGCCTCGACTTCCTCGATGAGGTTCTTGCCGCTGATCGCCGTTCGCAACAGAGATTCCAGCACCGGGAGCAGGGATTGAGCTTCGTCGAGAGTGAAGGTGCGGTCGGACATGAGGGGTGTTGTTATTTTAGCGCATTCGGTGCGCGGGCCGGTAGGGGTTGCCGCGGCAGTCTTGGCAACAATGACGAAGGGCCGACTCTCATTGTGAATCACTCGCCGCTGGCGTAAGCGCCAGATCTGCGAGCTACGGTTTCACGGCAAAAACGACGCCCTCGTTCGAAGCGCCACCCGATTGTGTCGTCCCGTAAAGCGTTCCGTTCAGGCTTATGGCCAGCGCCGGATATGCTGGAAAAACTCCGTCTCCTCCGGTTGGCGAAAATTTGTGAAGGATTTTCTCCGTCCAGGTTCCGTCAGGGCCCGGGATGAGTTCGAAGACAGTACCGCGGTGAAAGCCCCCGTCAGAAGTGGTGCCGTAGAGGTTGCCCGCTTTATCGAAGACCAATGCCGATTCAGGATATGCACCATCGCTGCCGCCGGTGAACTGGTGAATCTGTTTTTCTGTCCAGGCTCCGTTCGACCCGGTACTCAACTCAAAAGCGTAGTAAAAGGAGGCGCCGTAGAGATTGTGTGAGGCGTCGAATATTAAGCCACCGGACGGGTTGGACGCGTCAGCGCCGCCCGTGAAAGCGTGCAAGATTTTCTCCGTCCAGGTTCCGTTCGATCCGTGCAGCAGTTCGAAGACTACTCCGTAGTCATATGGGCCTCCCACGCTCGTTATGCCGTAAACGTTGCCATCGGCATCGAGGGCCAGGCTCTCGTTCAAGGGTCCAGAACCGTCGTTGCCCCCGGCAAAGCTATGCAGGATCGTCTCGGTCCAGATGCCGTTTGAGCCAGGGGTCAGCTCAAAAACCACACCGAACCCATAGGCACCCCCTGAGAAGCAGGTGCCGTATATGTTTCCAGAACCGTCGAGAGTCAGCTTTCCTCCATCCAGGGAGCCACCGTCACTACCACCGTTAAAGCTGAACAATATTTGTTCGTTCCACACGCCATTCGAGCCGGGGGAAAGCTCGAAGACAGTGCCTCCTTCGGCGGCGCCGCCGGCTACTGTCATACCGTAGAGGTTCCCTTTTGAGTCAAAAGTCAGACTGGAAAAGGGAAGGCCTCCATCGGCACCATTGAAGACGAACGAGTGGATCACTTGTTCGGTCCAGGTGCCATCGCTGTTGGGCGTGAGCTCAAAAACTGTGCCCGCTCCGCCCGCCCCGCCCGATTGGGTTGTACCGTACAGATTTCCTTTGGCGTCAACGATGACTCCGCCTTCGGGCTCTCCTCCGTCGGTGCCGCCCGTAAAACTGTAGATAACCTTTTCTGTCTGTGCCCATGCGGCGTTCGTGAACGTGAGCAAGATTACGGACAGGGCAAGTGTGACAAGCGGGTGCATTTTCTTTTCCATGAGACTTTGCTCCAGAGTTACAGAATGGCGCGCCAGGGGGAACAGAACCAATTGGCCGCTGGATGTTACTACGGGGGCGAGCACGAAGCAAACCGCGCCTGCGGCCTAAGCGGAAACCGAAGCGCCGACGGATTCGGTTTTCTTGCTAAAGGGTCAGTGCGATCTGCCGTTTGAGGGATCGGGTGACGTGGCCGTATTTACATCGATCTGGAGGTGTTGCACGGCCTCGATTCCCGGCGCATAGCAGTTGCCGTCGGGGTTGTAGTTGGAGCAGCGGGCAGCGACATCTTTGCGGCGCGGCGATTGCGCGAACTGCCAGACTTCGGCGAAGCTCACGCCGCTCTGGGCGGGGTTGGGCGGATGCCCGGGTGGATTAACAGGGAAAGCGCAGCCGGGCGCAGGCGGGCAGGCGTCGTTGATCGCCCAGTAGACGATCTGACGCCCGCCGGCACTCTGACGAATGTCGTCCGCAGTGACCACGTTGCCATCGTCGCTAGCGGGAATACCGGAGCAGTAGATGCCGGCGCGGAATCCGGCGGCGGTGACGGCGTCGACCCAGGCGTAGATGTAGGCTTTCTGCTCGGGCAACATGCGCCCGCCTTGTTCCTGGTCGAGGAAGATGACGGTGTGCGCGGGGAAGCCTTCGCGGCGAGCAGCAGCAGCAGCGGCCTGCGCATCGGAATTGCCAAGCCTGGCTGCGTGGGCAACGGATTTCAGTTCAGCAGATTTGAGCTTGGCATAGAGACGTCCGTTGAAGAGCACGAGAAATCCGAAGCCCGCGGATTCAACGGCGGCGCGGTGGCCAGTCCATGTATTGGTTTTCTCCCCGGGAGGGTGATTGAGCCAGTAACCAGTGTAGGAGAACGTTTCGTGCAGGGCTTTGAGGTTGGCGTCGCCGGGGTAGGTGTTGCGGTCGAAGCCCAGGTAGGCACTGGCCTGAGCTTGTGTCCTCTCCGCGGTGCCGAGAAGAAGGGTAACGGAGACGATCGTAATCACCAAACAGATCTTCACGTATTGATGTTACACGCGCATAGTCTGAGCAAGGCTCACAGCTTATGATTTACTCTTCTCTACGAACCGGGTTCGGAATTCCTGTTAACCTTGGCCCGCTGCGGCCTTTTTAAGGAGGATGTCGTGCTCCTGCTCCGACGCTGGATATCCTGGCTGGTCCTGCCGTCGCTCATTGTAGTTTCCCTTCACTCCCAAACTTCAACGCCGGACTCAAGCGACGTTCGAACTACGTTCAAGGCCAACGCGCGTGTGGTTATCGTTGACGTAGTTGTGACCGACAGGAACGATCAGCCGGTTCCCGGGCTGCACAAGGAAGATTTTCAAGTACTCGAAGACGGCCAAGCGCAGACGGTTTCGTTCTTCGAGGAACATACAGGCGCTGCACCCATAATCGCCAAGCCGGCGGCGCTGCCGGCGAATGTCTATACGAATCTACCGCGAACCGACGCTCCGGACTCACTGAACGTGCTGCTGCTCGATGCACTCAACACGCCCCTGCAGGATCAATCGTTTGTTCACAAGAAGATGGTGAAATACCTGGCGGGCATCCACCCGGGCTCGCGGCTCGCTATTTTCACGATGTCGCTGCAGCTACGCCTGGTTCACCGGTTCACGAGCGACCCAGCGGTATTGCTGGCCGCGCTCAACGACATGAAATCGGGAGGCGGTCCGATTGGGTCGGCGCTGCTCCGCTCTGGAGCGGAAATCAATGCAGACCAGCAAATGGTGGGACAACTGCAGTCGTTGCTGGGAGTCGATCCGGGCATTCAGGCCTCTATCGATGCGCTCCAGCAATTTCAGGCTGAGACTGCCGCAAACCAGACCGACAGTCGCGTTGCAACCACGCTATTCGAGCTACAGCAACTGGCGCGCTACCTGAGTGGTTTTCCGGGGCGCAAGAATGTGATCTGGTTTTCTGGCGCTTTTCCACTCAACGTTTTCTCGCCCTCGAATGCAACATCCACCGCGAACAGCGGCAACAGCCTTTCTCAAAGCTCCAGCATAAGCGCCCCAAACGGTCTTGGACGCGTGTACGAAGAGGAGGTCCAGAAGACCGCCGACGAACTGACCAAGGCGCAGGTAGCCATCTATCCGGTCGAGGCTGGAGGTTTGCTCTATTCGCTTTACGATGCGAGTACCATCACCTCCAATGTGACCGCGACAGCGAGACAGTCAACTCAATCGCAGATGCAGGATCTACAGAATGACACCACCCAGCGCAACGGCGACCACGCCACGATGGACGAGTTGGCAAAGGATACTGGTGGAGAAGCCTTTTACAACACGAACGCGCTGGACGACGCGCTCTCGCGCGCTATGCACAACGGGGCCCGCTACTACACACTCGATTACAGTCCGACCAACAAAGACATGGACGGCAGGTACCGACGTATCGAGGTGAAGGTCACGCACGGAAAGTACAAGCTCGCCTACCGGCGGGGCTATAACGCCGATGACGAGAAGATGGAGCGCGCCGCCGCTCGAAAACCGCCTGGCGATCCGCTGCAACCGCTCATGGCGCCGGGCATGCCGGACTTTGCTCAGATTGTCTACTTGATGAGCGTGCTGCCATCGAATCCCCAGCCTGACTCCAAGGCCGCGCGCGCCGGCGACAACCCAAAAATCGACGGGCCATTTACTCGCTATGGCGTGGACTTCGCGATCAAAGAGAAGGATCTGAAGCTCGATCCCGCTCCCGACGGAATTCGACACGGCAATCTTGAAATGACGCTCATCGCCTACGACCACTACGGCAACCCGCTTAACTGGATGGTGAGGTCGATGGAGTTTTCTCTGACTCCCGAACGCTACTCAGCTTTTCTAAAGATGGGGCTGCAACTGCATTTCGACATAGATGCCCCGAAGGCCAGCGCATATCTGCGCACGGGGGTCTACGATCTGGCGTCGGGCAAGGCGGGCACGCTTGAGATTCCGCTCAATGCGCCCGCCATCGTACCGGTTGCTGCGTCAAGTCAGGCCGCTCCGGCAAAGCCCAACTGAGCAGAGTGCTACCCCCCGATGTGCACCATCGTCCTCGAGGCGGGCACGAAGTCTGGTTCGCCGATGTGGTGGCGTTCTTCTTTTTTCTGGATTACTCCGCGGATGAAATCCTCCAAGGCTTCATCGGAAGCGCCACGCTGCATTTGGGCGTGCAGGTCGTGGTCCCAGACCGAGAACAGACAGGTGCGGATTTTGCCGTCGCTGGTGATGCGGATGCGGCTGCAGTGTCCGCAGAAGGGATTCGAGACCGGGGCGATGATGCCGATTTCACCGACGCCATCGTCGAAGCGGTAGCGGCGCGCGGTTTCGGAACGCGCGTGCGGGATTTCGACCAGCGGGCGGTACTCGGCCATGCGGGCCAGAATTTCGTCGAGCGTGACCACAGTTGCGGGCGACCACGTGCGATCTTCCTCGAGCGGCATGAATTCAATGAAGCGTACGGTGACGCCCTCCTCGCGCGCGAACATGCCAAAGGGGATGATCTGATCTTCGTTGAAGCCGCGCATCAGCACGCAATTCACTTTCAGAGGCCACAGCCCGGCGCGGCGGGCGGCGCGAATGCCGGCGAGCACGTGATCGTATCCGCCGGGCACGCGCGTGATGCGGGTGAAGCGGTCGGGATCGACCGCGTCCATGGAAACGGTGACGCGGGTAAGGCCGGCGGCTTTGAGCGGCTGGGCGACATCGGCGAGCAGGTGACCGTTGGTGGTGAGGGCGATATCGAGCGGGTCTTGATCTCTTCCCCCGTGTCCGTTAGAAGCGCGCAGTTTGGCCAACTCGCGGACGAATTCGACTACGCCTTTGCGCAGGAGCGGCTCACCGCCGGTAAGGCGTATTTTCGTGACTCCCATGCCGACCAAAATGCGCGCCATGCGCAGATAATCTTCGAACGGCAGATCGCCGTAGAGCGCGCCTTCGTTGCCCGTGCGGCAGTAAACACACTTGTAGTTGCAGCGGTCGGTGATGGAGATCCGCAGGTCGGTGATGGGGCGTCCGAATTTGTCGGTCAGGGGCATTCCACACTCAGCCGTCAGTATTCGGCCAAGAAAGGCCTGGTCGACAGCCACGCCTCCATTGTAGTGGCTGAGTGCGCTTATTTCAGAGCCTTCTCGATCGCGGCCTCGGCCAATGGGGCCATGAGCTTGAATCCGGCGGCGTTGGGGTGAAGACCGTCGTCGGCGACATCTTTCTTCATAAGACCCTTGGCGTCGACCATGGCGCTGAAGTAATCGAGATAAATGCAGTCGGTGTGGCCGGCAACATAGCTTTTCAACCAGCGATTCAGTTCCAGGATCTTTTCCGGAGAGCGCTGGGCAAAAAAATCCTGAGAGCGAGGAGTGTAATTGTGCACCGGCAACACCGAAGAAAAAACGACACGGATCTGGTGCACCCGCGCCAGCTCCTCCATGGAAGCATAGTTGGCCTCGATATCTTCGAGACGCATGGGACCGGTGTTGCCCGCGATGTCGTTGGTGCCGGCGAGAATGACAACGACCTTCGGTTGCAGGTCGATGACGTCCTGACGGAAGCGGACCAGCATTTGCGGCGTGGTCTGGCCTCCGATGCCGCGATTGATGTAGGGCTTGCCGGGAAAATATTCGTCGAGATGCCAGATGTCAGTGATGGAATCGCCGAAGAAGACAACGCGGTTCTCACCCGGCGCAGGCGATTTAAGGGCGGCGTTGGCATCGCGGTAGCGGGCAAGCTGGCCGAAATCGTCGGTGAAGACCGCGATGCGCGAGGCGCGGTATTGGTCGAGACCGGCGAAACCAGTGGCGGGAATCGAAGGCGGTTGAGCGGCCTGCTGAGAGAACGAGGAAATAGCAAGCACGTAAATAACGAATAAAAGGGCGGCGAGTCTCTTCACATCACAAAGTGCTTTCATAAGTTTTTCATCAGCGGTCGCCGGCCAGCGCATTGGTAATCGCCTTCTCAGCGAGCGCCGCCATGATCCTGTACCCAGCCGCATTGGGATGCAGTCCCTCGTCGGACAGATCGCGTTTCAGCATCCCCTTGTCATCGGCAACGGCTGAGAAATAGTCAAGATACACGAATCCGTTCTTCGCGCAGTAATTCTTGAGCCAGGTGTTTAGTGCCAGGATTCTCTCGCGCGGACGCAGGGCGAACGACTCCTTCGCATCATCCGTGTAGTTGTTCACCGGGAGCAGCGAGCCAAAGACGACGCGAACGCGGTGCAGGCGCGCCAACTCGGCCATGGAGGCGTAGTTGGCTTCGATGTCCTCGTTACGCGCCGGTCCGGTGACACCGGCGACGTCGTTGGTGCCCGCGAGGACGACCAGCACTTTGGGGTGCAGATCCATCACGTCCTGGCGGAAACGCACGAGCATCTGGGGCGTGGTCTGCCCGTCGATGCCGCGATCGATATAAGGCTTGCCCGGAAAATAGTCTGCCAGCTTCCAGTAGTCGGTGATGGAGTCGCCAAGAAACACGACCAGACTCTCGTTAGCCGCAGGTGGTGCGAGCGCGGCGTTGACGTCACGATAGCGTTTCAGTTCTCCGAAGTCGTCGGTGTAGATGGCAATCCGCGAAGCGCGATATTGGTCGAGGCCAGCAAAGCCCGTGGACGGGATGCCGGGTTGCTGGGCCGGAAGACTGAGGCCTAGCAGGGTTACGACGGCAAATATCGTCCAACCATATCGCATGCCGGAAATGCTACCACGGCTGTACCACACATCGTCTTGCGGCGGCGAACTCGGCCTGAGGGACCTTCCGTGCGCAAACTACGTTAGACTGTCAGGTTCTCGGGGGCATCGTCGATATGAACTGGCCGGGACAGATCGTCCTGCTGATTGGCATCCTGATTTCCGGGTTCTTGTTCGCGCGAAAATTTGGTGGAGCGCTGCGCATTATTCTGGCCGCGAAGCGCGACCCCGACTTCAACTTGCGACCGATCTGGCCGCGAATCCGTAAAGTGCTGTGGGAAGTGGGCGCGCAGGGATTGGTCATCGCACAGAGGCCGTTGCCTGGACTTGCGCACGCTTTCGTGTTCTGGGGCTTCTGCGTGTTTGCTCTGGTCACGCTCAACCACTTCGCCTTGGGGTTGGGGCATCCCTTTCTGTCGCGAGACGGCCTCTGGGGACGGTATTACTTTCTGATTGCCGCGGTCTTCGCGGTCGCAGTGGCGGTTTCGATTGCGGGGCTGGCGTTCCGGCGGTTCGTGATTCGTCCGAAGTGGCTGGAGCCGCTTTCGCCGGAGTCGGGCCTGATTGCCTTCCTGATCTTCGCCTTGATGATTACCTATCTGGCCACCTTCTGGGTTTCTGAAGGAGGTTCGTCGGGCTGGGCGCTGTGGTGGGCGCACACGCTGGTAATCCTGGTCTTTCTGCCGCTGATCCCGACCACGAAGCACATGCACCTGGTGCTGAGCCCGCTCACAATCTTTCTTGAGCGCGACGGATTCAGCCGCATTCCGCCGCTGGTGGGGGATGAAGACTTCGGCCTAGTTGCTGGCAAGGATCTGACGCAGATCATCGCGCTGCAATCCTATTCGTGCGTGGAGTGCGGACGCTGCACGGAACATTGTCCTGCGAACAACACAGGCAAGATCCTGAATCCCAAAGAAATCATTCTGGGCACGCGGCACTACCTGAACGAATTCGGACCGAAGAGCGAAGAGCTATTGCTGGGAAAGCATCTTTCGACCGAAGCAGTGTTCGAGTGCACCACGTGCGGGGCATGTGAGTTCCAGTGTCCGGTGGGCATTCAGCATTTGCCGATCATAGTGGGGCTGCGGCGGGGTGCGGTGAATACCGGCAAGTGGGAGAACAGTTACGGCAGCGAAATGTTTGTCACGCTGGAAAGGCAGGGGAACGCGCTGGGATTTCCGCCATCGGATCGGGAAAAGTTCATCGAAAAAAATGGGTTGCCATATTTTGATGGATCGCAGGAATATTGCCTTTGGATGGGCTGCCTGGGATCGTTCGATCCGAATGGGCGGAAGATTCTGCTGGCGCTGGTGGAGGTATTAAACCATCTTGGAATCAGCTTTGGCGTGCTGCGGCAGGAAAAGTGCAGCGGCGATCCGGTGCGGCGGCTGGGCAACGATTATCTGTTCGGCGAACTGGCACAGGGAAATCTGGAGCAGATTCGCGAGGCTGGAGCGAGCGGAGGCGGAGTAAAGAAAATGGTTTCGATTTGCCCCCATTGCGTTCGCACGATCGGCGAAGATTGGAAAGAACATGGCGGTAATATTGCCATCGAGCACCATACCGAACTACTCGCCCGTTATCAGGACAAGCTGCCTTTGAGCGCGGAAGAGCAGAAAAGCATGGTGTTTCACGATGCGTGTTATCTGGGAAGATACCGCGGCGTCTATGACGAGCCGCGCGAGGTAATTGCGCGCTACGGCAAGGTCGTGGAACCGCCGCGGGCGCGGGAACGGGGCTTCTGTTGCGGCGGAGGCGGCGGGCTGATGTTTCTGGGAGAAGAAACCGGCAAGCGCGTCAATCTGGAGCGGGCGCAGGAACTGGTGGCGACAGGAGCGAGCGTGGTGGCAGCGGCCTGTCCGTTCTGCAACTCGATGCTGCGGGATGGATTGGCAGCGGCTACGGCTACGCCTCCGGAGTTGCTGGACGTGGCGCAAATTGCGGCAGCGGCGATCGGTAAGGGAAAGACTGCGAAAGAGTGATTGCCTCCTGTTCTGCCCCGGGTTTGAGCGGATCAACAACTAGCGGTTGGCCAGAGTCGCGATTTCGCCGAGACCGAGCAAGCGTTGGTCCGCGGTTACCAGAGTTAACTTCAGAACTTTGGCAGTAGCGGCCAGGAACCGGTCTGCCGGATCTGCGTGCGGCAAAGGCAGCGCCATGCCGGTACGTACGATCTCTTGGGTCAGCGGCGCTTCGCGCAACTGTTCTGCCGCGCGCTCGACCCATACGAGAGGATTCTCCACGCGGATCCGGCCTTTTTGCATGAGCATCAGAGCTTCCCAGACGCTGACGGGGGATAACCACAGTTCGTTGCGACTATTTGACAGCTCTTCTGCCGCACGTCTCCCGATCCGCTTCGGATCCGATTTACTCCAAATCCAGATGTGAGTATCGAGAAGCAGATTCAATCGCGATAGACCTCGATTTCGTCGAGATCGATGATGGGAGACACTATATCGCCAACGATCTCGGCGGTCCCCGCCATATCACCTAGAAATTTCCGTTTGCGGTCGGGGCCCGCCGGAACGACTTCAGCCACAGGAACGCCATGGCGCGTGATGCGCAACGGCTGGCGCGTTTTGTGAACCCGTTCGATCAGCCCGAGGCATTGGGCCTTGAACTTGGAGATGGGAATATCCTTCATGACCAATATTTTAACCAGTGGTCAATATAATGGTCAATTTAAAAAGCAAACGGCCTTCAGCCTCCCGCTTTGGCTTTCTTCACTTCCTCAATCAGCGGCGGAACGATGTCGAAGAGATTTGCAACGATTGCATAGTCGGCGATCTCGAAGATCGGGGCTTCCGAGTCCTTGTTCACGGCGATGATGGCGCGGGCGCCTTTCATGCCGACAATATGCTGAATGGCGCCGCTGATGCCGAGGGCCAGGTAAAGTTTGGGCGCGACGGTTTGTCCCGAGGAGCCGACTTGCCTATCCATCGGCAACCAGCCGGAGTCACAGATGGGGCGCGAGGCGGCGATCTCACCGCCGAGAGCGTCGGCTAGCTGTTTGGCCATTTCGATGTTTTTCTGCTCCTTGATGCCGCGTCCGACGGAAACAATGATCTCGGCCTGAGTAAGATCCACAGCTTGTTTCACTTCCTTGAAAACTTCCTGCGGCTGCGTACGCACGACTCCATCGGCGATTTCGGCGGTTACAGTTTCGACGGGAGCCGCGCCGGCTCCGGCTTCGGCCTGATCGCCGCGGAACGCTCCGTTCTGAAAGGTCGCGAACCAGGGAGCGTCGCTGTTGAAGCTAACGTCGGCGGAGAGCTTGCCTTGAAACATCTGGCGGGTGAAGAGCAGTTTGCCGTTTTCGTGCTTGAACCCGATGCAGTCGCTGATCACGGTACGTCCCATGGCGGTCGCGAGCTTTGGGACGAAATCCCGCACCTGATAGGTATGCGGCATCAGCACCAGCTTGGGCTGCTTCGCGGTGATGAGTTGCCTGAGCGCAGCGGCGAAAGCGTCGGGCGTGTAGGGCTCGAGCCGCGGCGATTCCACTGCATAGACCTTCGCTAGTTTTTTGGCCGCGACTTCGGCGGCGAGGGGGGGAACACTGGCTCCGACGATCGCCGCTTCGAGAGTCCAGCCCATAGCGGCGGCGATGGACTGACCGGCAGTGATGGTCTCCCAGGAGACACGGTTGAGTTTGCCTTCGCGCTGTTCGACGACTACGAGGATGGTATCGGGCATAAAAACCGCTTCTAGCTCCTAGCTAAACGAAAAAGCCGGCGCCACGTTCATAGCACCCGCAGTTCGTTGCGCAGCTTGTCGACAACCTTTTTCGCGATCTCGGCCGGCGTGCCTTCGATGTGCTCCGTCTTCTTTGTTTTTTGCGGCACGTAGAGGCGTTCGATCTTTTGCAGGTTCTCGCCGATCGCCGACTGCACCTCAGCCAGCGTCACCTTGCGCACTGGCTTATTCTTCGCTTGCTTGATTCCGATCAGCGTGGCGTAGCGCAGCTTGTTGATGCCGGACTGAATCGTGAGCACGGCGGGCAGCGGCATGTCGACGAACTGAAAGAATCCGGCTTCGAGCTCGCGCTTCACTCGAATGCCGGTCGCAGTTTTTTCGAGGTGCATGATGATGGTTGCGTGGGGCCAGCGCAGCAGTTCGGCCAGGATTACGCCGGTCTGGGCGTAGCCGTAGTCGTCGGATTGCAACCCGGTAAAGATCAGGTCGAATTTTTCGTCTTTGATGGCGGCGGCAATGGCCTTCGCCGTATTGAAGGCATCGAGACCAACGAAGGCATTGTCTTCGAGGTGAATGGCGCGGTCGGCTCCCTTGGCCAGGGCTTCGCGCAACACCTGCTGGGAACGGGCCGGGCCGGAGGTGATGACCACAACTTCTCCCGTATGCTTTTCTTTCTGGCGCAGCGCTTCTTCCAGCGCGAAGGCATCGGGCTCGTTCACTTCATAGGAAACGTCGTCGCGGATCCAGTCGGCGGCTTCGTTGAGTTTGAGCGGTGCGTCTTTCTGCGGCACCTGCTTCATGCAAACCAGAATTTTCAAACCTGACTCCTTACGTTCCTATGGCTTCGGGCGCGAGTGGAAAACCACTTAGTATAAATGAGCGGTTGGCAATTGGCACTTGGCCTACTTGGGCGGATGAGAAGAAAGATGAAAACAGGATCGACCTATCTCCGCCCTTGAGTGCCAATGGCTAATTGCTAATGGCCATCGGCTCGGCTAGTCAGAGGCACGCAAATCAGTCTGTAAAAACCACCGACTGCACTCCGGAGATTTCGAAGCGCTTGCGGCAGCGCATATTCTTGCAGGCCATCAGGTCATCCTTGCGCAGCATGTAGGACCGGGCCTTGGCGAAGCGGGCGCGGTCGCGCTCGTCGGCACGTCCCGCCAGTTGGCGCTTCTTGGTGCGCACCACCCAGGTAACTTCGTACTCGGCGGGCTGGTGGCAGTGGGGGCAGTTTAAGGTTGCTGCTTTCTTTTCCGTGCGCTCGTCAAAAAAATCACGTTCTTCCATGAAACACGATTATTGCATGTTCGCGGCAGTACAAGCTATGGCAACATAAACCCCATGACGCGCAAGAAAAAAGCAAAACGGTTTCGCGCAGTGCAGGCTGTGAAGGAACTGGCACGGGAGCGCATGGGCGCGCCTCCGTCCGGGAAAGTGGTACCTCATAAGAACAAAAAGGCAGAAAAGCACAAGCCCACGCTTGGGAAACTGCTGGACGACCCCGACCAAACCTAACCGCGGCGGCTACTATTGGAAAGTCGCAGTGACCGTCACACTTTCTTCCAAGGTAACGGTACAAGTTTCGCCAACGGCGGAACCGCAGCCATTCCAAGTCACTGAACTCGAGTTACCCGTGGGCGTGCCGGTCAAAATCACGGTGGTGCCCACCGTGAATTCGGCATTGCACGACGACGGGGTTGAACAATCGATTCCCGCTGGTGAGCTAACCACGGTTCCCGTGGCGGTGCCGCTAAAGTTAACGGTCAAAATCGGCGGGGTGCCCGCTTGTGTGCAGCCCAGGCTCATGGGCCCATCGACCGTGACAGTGGCGGGGTTGCTGGACACAAGATTAGGGCTGTCGTAGAACGAAGCAGAAATATTAGCGGTTCCGCAAGCGGTGTTTGTCGTAACCACTCCTGTGCTGCTGACCTGCGCTACCTGCGGTGCGTCCGTTCCCCAAGTCACCAAATTCGTGACGTCTACTGTCTTCGGTGGATGTTCATAGGTTCCAGTCGCCGCGAAGTCTGCGTACAGGCCTTGATTGATCCCTCCGAAAGTGAAGCTCGACGGCGCGATCGTAATCGATACCAGGTGTGAGTTGAATCCACAACTGGAAAGAGTCAAGAAGAATGTCGCGGCGACGATCAGAGCCAAAATGCCGAACCACCTCGCGTTCATGAAGACTCCTGAGACCGGGCTGTCGAGTAAAGCGCGCGCGCAACGGGGAAAGGTAAATTTAGTCAAAGGTGGCGTAAAAAGCAACCAATTGAGAGCGGACCTGAGTAACCACCGTCACCCCTTCACCGCCTCGGCAACCGCTTCCACAAAGCTGTGGACATCCTCTTCCGTTGTATCGAACGAGCACATCCAGCGCACGATCGATTCTTCCTCGATCCACATGTAGAAGAAGTAATGTTTCTTGATTTTTTCGATTGCGTGGCGCGGGATCCGGGCAAAAACCCCGTTAGCCTCTACCTTCCATGCAATCTTCACTTCCGGAATGCGGCTGACTCCTTTTTCCAGTAAGCGAGCCATGCGGTTGGCGTGCTCGGCGCCGCGGCGCCAGAGATCGTCGGTGAGCAGAGCCTCGAATTGCGCCGCGATGAAGCGCATCTTCGAGGCTAGTTGCATGGCTTGCTTACGCAGGTAGAGAAACTCCTGGCTGAGTCCGGGCTGGAAGAATACCACCGCTTCGCCGCCCAGGATTCCGTTCTTCGTACCGCCAAACGAAAGCACATCGACACCCAGATCGCGTGTGGCCTGGCGGAGGGTTTGACCGAGCGCGGCGGCGGCGTTGGCCAGGCGAGCGCCGTCCACGTGCAGGAACATGCCGCGCTCATGCGCGAAGCGGGCCAGCGATTGAATCTCCTCCGGATGATAGACCGTACCCATCTCGGTGGACTGCGTAATCGAAATGACTCTAGGCTGGGAGTGGTGTTGATCGCCGATGCCGTGGTAGGCGTGGCGAACCGAGTCGACCGTGATTTTGCCATCCTGGTGAGGCAGGGGAATCAGCTTGCAGCCGGTATGTTTCTCGGGCGCGCCGCATTCGTCGACATAAATGTGGGCATAATCGCTGCACAGGACGGAATGAAAGGACCGGGTGAGGGCCTGCAGGCTCAGAACATTCGCTCCGGTACCGTTGAATGTGAAAAAAACTGCAATGTCCGGTCCGAAGTGCTCTTCGAATTTCCTGATCGCTGAACGTGTATAAGGATCGTCTCCGTATGCCACCACGTGACCCTGATTGGCCCGGGCAATGGCGGCCAGAATTTCAGGATGCACCCCTGCGTTGTTGTCGCTGGCAAAGCTGCGAGTGGGGCGGATGGCAGTTTCTTCCATAGCGGAACTTTTTTCCATGGCCAAACAATGTAGCAGAGTGAGACATCGAAGGGCCAAGAAGCGAACGCGGACCGGGCCGGGAACGAAACTTGCTCTTCCCTATTTCTTCACCTTCGACCACGATTTATTTTGCGACCCAATGGGCACTGCGGGAATCTTGTAACCAATGCCCAGCGCCGGGTGACGGGCTTTCGCTCTAAATCGGGATCAGAGCGATGCGGGCACGTCCGGCTCTCAAGTAAAAGTGCTAGTATTCTTCACCAACATAGCAGTGATTTGAGCGGAAAACTCATGTGCAAAAGACGTTGCTTGTATCTGGTCCAAAGCTTTCTCTTAATCGCCCTTGGCGCGATGCTGGGTTGCTCCGGCAATGCTGCCCAGAATGTTCAGGCTGGCGGATTCCCTGCCATGCCCGTGAAGGTTGAGGTGGCTAAGGCGACTGCGGTGAACGATGCCACCGAATATGTGGCGACGCTGAAATCGCGCGAGTCGGCTGTCATCATGCCGCAGGTCGAGGGCCAGGTCACAAAGATATTCGTTCACTCGGGCGATGCAGTCAGCGCCGGTGCGCCGCTGATGGAAATCGATCCGCTGAAGCAGCAGGCCACCGTCAAGAGCCAGGAGAGTTCGCGGGCGGCGCAGGAGGCGAATCTGAGCTACGCGAAGCAGCAGTATGCGCGCTCCCAGGGGCTTTATGCCGCGGGAGTTGTGAGCAAGCAGGATCTCGACCAGGCCAAGTCCGCGCTGGACGCGGCCCAGGCGCAGATGGACTCCCTCGATGCGCAGGTGAGCGAGCAGCAAGTGCAGCTCCATTACTACAGGGTAGTGGCGCCTTGGGGTGGAATTGTGGGGGACATTCCGGTGCGCGTGGGCGACCGGGTCACCACCTCGACGCAGCTGACCACCGTGGACAAGCCTGGCAGTCTCGAAGTTTATGTTTACGTGCCCATCGAGCACTCTGCGCAGCTCAAGATGAACCTGCCGGTGCAGATATTGGACAGCGAAGGCAAAGTGATCGGCGACAGCCGCATCAGCTTTATCTCGCCGCAGGTGGACAACACAACGCAGACGGTGCTGGTAAAGGCGCGCATCGCCAACAGCAAGGATGCGTTGCGGCAAGCGGAATTCATCCGGGCGCGCATCGTTTGGGGAACGCACCAGAACCCGGAGGTTCCCATTCTTGCCGTATCGCGGCTCGCGGGCCAGTACTTCGCCTTCGTGGCGGAACCGGAAAATGGCGGCAAATACGTGGCGCGGCAGAAGCCGCTGCAGATCGGGCAGACGGTGGGAAACGATTACGAGGTTCGGGGGGGCCTCAATCCCGGCGACAAAGTAATCATTTCCGGAACTCAGTTTCTGATCGATGGTGCGCCAGTGATCCCGCAAAGCTGAAGGCGGGCTTCGGCTCTTAAGTCGCGGTGTTTCACCCAATTAGGTAGTTAAGAACAAACAGGCTGTCCGTGGTGAAGGTGTGGTCGCGCCGCAATGTGGTTGGGCGCGCCAGATCAGAACCGTCAATCGCTCAAGGTTTCGCCGAAATCCGAAAGCTGAAGACCGAAGGCCGATCCTCTATGTTTGTTAACTTCTTTATCCAGCGTCCGGTGTTTGCCTCGGTGTGCGCCCTGCTGATTCTCTTGGCGGGCATCGCGGTGATTCCGACTCTGCCGATTTCGCAGTTTCCTGATCTGGCGCCGCCGCAGGTTGGCGTCTCCAGCTTCTACACGGGTGCCAGCGCGCAGACCGTGGAGAGCGCCGTCACCATTCCGCTGGAACAACAGATCAATGGCGCGGAGGGCATGAAATATATGACCTCCACCAGCGGCAACGACGGATCGAGCAGCATTACGGTCACGTTTGATCTATCGCGCAATCCCGACCTGGCCACGGTCGACATCCAGAATCGCGTCAACACGGCCCAGGGACGCCTGCCCGCCGCCGTGAAAGCTGTGGGAATCACGACTGCGAAAACCTCGCAGAACTTCGTTTTCGGCGCAGCCGTTATTTCCGACAACAACAAATACTCCACGCTTTTCATGAGCAATTACCTCGACATTTACGTCAAGGATTCGCTCAAGCGCATTCCGGGCGTCGCCGACGTGATCATCTTCGGCGAGCGTAAGTATTCCATGCGCCTGTGGCTGGATCCGGGGCGGCTGGCGGGACGCAGCTTGACGGCACCCGACGTGGTAAACGCGTTATCGGAACAGAATGTGGAAGTCGCGGCCGGCCAGGTTGGTCAGCAGCCCGCCAACCCGGCGCAGCAATACCAGATCAGCGTGCGCGCGGTGGGACGCCTTAGCGAGCCCGAGCAGTTCGACAATATCATCCTCAAGACCAACGCCGACGGAACCCTCGTCCGCTTGCGGGATGTGGGCCGGGCCGAGTTGGGCGCGGAAGACTACAGCTCTGACATCCAATTTAACGGGCAGGATTCGGTTGGCCTCGGCGTGACCCAGCTTTCCACGGCGAATGCCCTCGATGTCGACCGGTTAGCAATTGCTGAACTGAACCGGCTTTCGAAGAGCTTCCCTCCCGGGATGCATGTTAAGGTCGCTTTTGACACGACGGACGCTGTGGGCGAGTCGATCCGCGACGTGGCCTTCACGGTAGGCTCGGCGATCCTGCTGGTCATCCTGGTGATCTTCGTTTTTCTCGGGGACTGGCGGACGACCCTGATTCACTTTATCGCCACTCCGGTTTCCCTGATCGGCACCTTCATCTTTGTAAAGTTGCTCGGCTTTTCCATCAATACGCTGACCTTGTTTGGCATCACGCTCGCTACCGGCCTGGTGGTGGATGACGCGATCGTGGTGATCGAGAACATTGAGCGCCACATGGCCGAGGGCGAACACGACTCCCACAAGGCGGCGGCCGCAGCTACCGCCGAGATTACCAGCGCCGTGATCGCCACCTCGCTGGTGCTGGTTGCCGTGTTTGTGCCGGTTGCGTTCTTTCCCGGAACAACCGGCATTCTGTTTCGCCAGTTTGCGCTGACGATTGCATTTTCCATTGCCATTTCCGCGTTTAACGCGCTCACTTTGGCTCCGGTGCTGGCGGCGATCTTTCTGAGCGGCCCCCACCGGAAAAAGTGGTGGTGGCTGCAGAAGTTTGACGACGCAATCGTTGTGCTCACCCGCGGCTACCGTGCCCTGCTGCATCATGTGCTGCGCTACAAGCTTGCGATGGTTGTGCTGTTTTTCGCCGGCCTGGGGGCGACGTATCTGGTGCTGCGGCACGTTCCGCAGGGCTTTGTGCCCGATGAAGACCAGGGATACTTCATCGTCGTTGTGCAGGCACCCGCGGGAGCCTCGCTCGAATATACGAAGGCGATTGGGAAGCAGGTTTCCGGCATGCTGAGTGATGTCACGGAGGCGGAGGGAACCTTCTCGATTGCGGGTTTCAGTTTTTCCGGAAGCGCCTCGAACCAGGGACTCATCTTCGTTCCTCTGAAGCCCTATTCGCAGCGCAAGGGTGAGGAGCACTCGGCAACGGCCATTCTGAACCGGGTTCGCCCGCGGCTGTTTGGAATCTCGGGCGCGATTGTGTTCGCCACCCTTCCGCCAGCGGTCCAGGGTCTGGGCAATTTCGGCGGATTTCAGTTCGTGGTGCAGGACCAGGCCGCGCACACACTTGAGGAACTGTCGGCCGTCGCACACGACATGATCCGGCAGGCCGGCACGCGCAAGGATCTCGTCGGCTTGTATACGCCGTTCACGGCGAACGATCCGCAGTACCTTGTCACCATCGACCGCGAGAAGGCGAAGAGCCTGCACGTGCCGCTCTCGCAGATCACGGATACGCTCGGCGTGTACATGGGATCGGACTACGTAAATGACTTTGACTTCAACAACCGTTCCTATCGCGTCTACATACAGGCCGACAAGCAATTCCGTTCCGAAGCGCAGGACATGAAGCAGTTCTACGTTCGCTCTGACAGCGGGGCAATGGTGCCGTTGGATAATCTGATCAGCATTACGCAGACCACAACGCCGCAGGTAATCAGCCATTACAATCTCTTCCGATCGGCGGAGATCGACGGCTCGGCAGCGCCCGGCTACAGCTCAGGCCAGGCAATCACCGCCATGGACGAACTGGCGAAGAAAATGCCACAAGGCTTTTCCTACAGTTGGACGGGGCTGTCGCTCGAAGAACTGCAAGCGGGCGGAACATCTTTGATTTTATTTGGACTGGGCACAGTGGTCGTGTACCTCACCCTTTCCGCGCAGTATGAAAGCTTCGTTTTGCCTTTCATCGTCTTGCTGGCCGTACCGATGGCGCTGCTGGGAGCATTGGGAGCGCAGTGGATCCGAGGCCTGCAGAACGACGTCTTCTGCCAGGTCGGGCTGGTGATGCTGGTCGGGCTCTCCAGCAAGAATGCGATTCTAATCGTTGAGTTCTCCGAACAGTTGCGTGAGCGCGGCGTGCCGCTCCTGGAAGCTGCGATACAAGCGGCAGCGATTCGCCTGCGGCCGATTCTGATGACGTCCCTGGCGTTCATCCTTGGAGTCGTGCCGCTCGTGTTCGCCACGGGGGCGGGCGAAAACGGCCGTCACTCGGTGGGAACGACCGTGTTCGGCGGCATGATTATGTCGACATTTCTCAATCTCTTCTTCATCCCGGTGCTGTACCTGATTATTGAGGGCTGGCGGGAGCATGGGAAAAAGACAGTGGAGGTACGCGCGAGTTAAAGCGACTGGCAGTTGTCGAGAGTGAGAATCGACCCAAAGAAAAATTTAGAGCGCGTGCGACGAACGGAGCTCAACGGCTGAAGCCGGTATCGTGTTGTGCGTTTTCATCGGCACGGCTTGCAGTGCCCTTCCCGGTCTTCGTCGATTCCAGTTTCTTTTTCCGCGCTTCTTCGCGTCTCAGCTTAGCCATCCATTCGCGGGAGTACATGGTGCCGCGGCACTTCGGCGAGCCGCAGTGGCAGGGCGCCGGGTCGTCATCGTCGTACAGGTTGTAATCCCAAAGCAACTCTTCGCCCGCGGCAATATCGCGGAGGGCAAAGATCCACACTCGGTTCTTAATCTCATCGATCTCACAGTTGGGATCGCACGAATGATTCAGATAAGCGCCCAGCCCTTCGCCATCGATGATCGTCTTGCCGTCTTCCAGCCCGTACAGGTATGTGCGCGGCGCGCCATCGTACAGGCGGTCGGCTTCTTCCGGAGTGAGCCGTGGGCCGGCGTATTCGACCAGGCGAGTACCTTTGCGAACCGGCGTGGTGGTAAAGACTCCGACGGCGTGAATTCTTGAAGGGCGCACCACTAAGGGCATGCTACTAATCTCGCATGCCCAGGAGGTTTGAAGGAAGACCAAAAAATGATTGGCGCTCGGCAATGCCCCATGATGCTGACGATCATGCGAAATGCCCGGCCGAAGATTTCCTATTTCCCCTCCGCAGCCGAAATGGTGGCCGCCGCTTCGCGGTTCTCCTGCCAACGCATCAGAGGCAAGTTTTCCGCCTTCCATCGCATGGCGGCATAGATCCGGTTGCGTCCGCTCGGGTGGTCGAAGAAGATCCACTCCTCTATTGGCCCCGGATTCATTTTGCGATATTCCCCGAGATGAATCGCGGCCTGGGCGAAGCCATCGGGCTGGCGGCTGGCATTCAGCCCATACATATCGGCTTCACCCTCCTCGGTGCGGGTTTGAGTGTTCATGATCGGAGTTAGAACAAATGCGAGGATCGAAATGATTAGGAGCACCAGAGGCAGCACCGCAGTGTCGCCAACACCGCGAATTCCCCATTTCTCTCCCCAGCGCTGCAAAGACCAGGTCAGCGACCACTGCAACAGCGCGAAGGAAATTACGATGACGACGCTAATGAAAAGAGTGTCCTTGTAAATGTGGTGCAGAACGTAGTGGCCCATTTCGTGGCCCATGACCGCTTGAATTTCTTCCGGTGAACCGCGGCGCAGCAGGTTGTCGTTGAGGGTGATGCGCATGGTGCTGCCGAAGCCGCTCACGTTGGCGCTCATCCGCGTGGTCTGGCGTGAGGCATCAATCTCGAAGACATCGTGCGCGGGAATCCCATTGGCGCGCGCTAAACGCAGGATGGGCTGCGTTACCTTTGGGTCATCGAGCCGCGTGACCTTGTTGAAGATGGGAATAATGTAGACGGGCGCAATAAGAACGGTGACCATCGTGAAGCAAATAGTGACAACTGACCCCCAAATCCACCACGTGCGCTGCAGTCGGCGGACTATGGCGAAAAGCAGGACCACCAGAATCCCCCCGAGCACAAGACCTACGCCGAAACCCTTTAGCTGGTCTCCCATCCAGGGGCCGAACGTCTGGGTCGCCAGGCCGTACTTATGCTCCCGCAGGTAACCCTCATAAACCGTGAGGGGAAAGGTCAGAATCGTAGTAAGAAACAAATACAGCGCCCAATAAACGAAGGTATGCACCGGTTTGAAGCGCGTGACGCGTTCAGCCAGGTTGCGCATGCCGGCCGACCAGCCAAGATTCAGCACGATAAGAAGGACGATTGCGCCGTAAAGAAAATCCCACAGGATCATCCAATAGCCGCCTTCGAAATAGGCGTCCGATCGAGCTCTCGCGTCGGCAGGAATCTGCGCCAGGTACGCGTTGGTAGCGGCTTCGGCATTGAAATTCGGCGAAGGCTGAGCTTCCGGCGGAACCTGAACCACAGACGGCATCGCGGTAAGAGGCTGAATACCGGGAGTGGGAGGCTGCTGGCACAAAGAGCGGCCTGTGATCAGACACAAGCAAAGCACTATCCACCCGAAATACTTCATCTTGCATAGACCCATGAGCTGCCTCGCAATCGATTGGTGAACGAGAAGTGACGAACGAGAGTATATACGCACAGGGCAACGAAGGGGTTCCAGGAACTCGCTTTGAAAGCGGCACCGTGGCGAGGGTCAGCTTAGAGACTTAGGCAACGGCGGAGGAAACGATGCCGGAAAGCCGGCTGCCTGTGATCGCCGGCACGAGCTGAATCTGCACCAGGCGCGGCGGAAGAGCTTTCTCTTTCTTCGCCAGCAAATTGGCAGATGGGATGCCGGTGCGGGCAAAGGATTTTTCGCAATCCGCGGTGGATGGACCGCGCATATTGCCTTCCAGGAAAGCCAGGCCGGGGCAACGGGTGCATGTCGAGCCATGCGCGCACTGCGAACAACTTGAAAGATCGCGCAGGCGGATGGAGCGGACTTCCTTCAATTGCGCGGAGTCGCGCCAGATGTCGATGAACCGCTGCTGCCGCACGTTTCCGCAAGACAATGGAAACTGCACGCAGGGATAAAACTCGCCGTAGGGAGAAACGTAGCAAGCGGTGTGGCCGGCGCTGCAGGGCAGCGACTCCATGCTATTTTCATCGGGCGTGGGCGGCGGCGCGCAGAACTCATCGGCGTTGCCAACCAGCCCTTCATCGCGAAATAAGCGGCGCAGAGCGGACTCGCCCGCGCCCAACTCCAGAACGGAGCGGTCGCCATCCATCATTGGCGTGACCGTTGGATCCAACGTGCATTTAACGCCCAGTTCATCCGCGAGAGCCCGGACGCCGTTGTAGTCATGCATATTTTCGGTCATCAGCACGTTCGCGATGACGACTTTTATCCCCTGCGCTTTGAGAAAACGGATGGCGGTGATTGACCGCCGCAACGAACCGGGAACCTTTGTGATCCTGTCGTGCACCTCCGGCCGATGCGAATAGATGCTGACTTGAATGGATTCGACTCCAAGATCGCGAAGGCGGGCCGCCTGCGCTTCGCGGATCAAAACTGCATTCGTCTTGAGCTTGATGCAAAAAGTGAGAGCGCGTGCGTGTTCAAGAATCTCAAAGAAGTCTTTACGCAGAAAAATCTCGCCACCGCTGAGGGTCAGAATGAAGACGCCGGCTTCAGCCATCTCGCCGAGCAAGTGCTTGATTTCGGCGGTATTCATCTCACCGTGATCGTTGTGATCGAGATAACAGTGGACGCACTGCTCGTTGCAGCGGTAGGTGAGATCGAGTTGCGCGCTGAAAGGCACGCCCAGCCGCAGCGCCCGGTCGCTCATCTCCTGTAGCAAAGCGCTCATCGTTGCCGTGGCTCCTGCGCTGGCGAGGTGCTTGAGATCGGCTCCTCTGAGATGAGCAGGATGCCGTGGCTGGCCAGATCCTTGGCCAGAGCTTCTGCATCCTGGATCGCTTCTTGCGGCTCGACCTCAAACTCGGAGCAGATGCGGCGCTCGACGATTTCATCGAGCGGCGTGGCTCCGTCGGCGGCCTGCCAGAGAATGGTCGCGGTCGGGTTCAGCGTGAACAGCGTCGAGTCACGCCCCGACATCACGAGCATTTCTTCGCCCAGCTTGCGGGCGGCAATGCGTGGACTGCGCGCGAGATAGAGTTTCCTGCTCATAATTATTCAAACTGCATTTATTCAAACCTACGATTCAAACTCGACTATCCGATCATCTCCCAGACGCGTGCGTCCGGCACAAACGTGAGCCTGTAAACTGGCACGCGAGAAACAAAGTCGCACGCCGCCTGGAATGCCGAGTGAACCATTTCCTGATCTTCTTCCTGACCTTCGGCAAAAAACAGCATATTCGCAAGAAGCTCGCGTCCGGCATCGGCGACCGTGACAGGCTCGATGCGATTCTCTCCCTTAGCCAGCAGAAAAAGCGCGGCCACTGGCGCCGACGTGTTCTCACCCAGCTTCGCCAGTTCGCCGGTGAAGGGCGTGCCGTAGGCGACGTAACCCGCATTTTGCGCAGAAACGTCCAGCTTGCGGACGTAGGAGATCTCATCGGTGAGCAGGGTGGCGTCGGGCGGCGCGAGCCGCGAAATCGTGGTCTTCCCTGCTCCCGATACTCCGGCAAACAGAAACGCCTTTCCGTTGCGGATGGCGCTGGCGGAGTGCAAAAGAAATCCACCCTGCTTCGCCAGCACCAGCGTATGCACGATGCGCAGGACAGCATCGATGGAATACGGGTTGGCTGTCTGACGAATCCAGCCGTGACGCGTAGCCGGTTCCCACTCAGCGCGGAAATCGCCGCGCTCCATGAACCAGCGAGCGGCGCGGTATTTTACGCTCACATCTACGTCCGGACTTGGGGTCGAGCGGGGAACGAGGTCCACATCGAATTCGAATTCGGCCGGCGCTTCCGAATTCACGAGGCCATCCCGGGAATTCGCGAAGCCGGCGTAGCGGTCCTCCAGCAGCGTAAGAAAATCCGGGTCGGTCGTGTTGACTCTGACCGAGACAGCGCCGATCGTAATGACCAGGCTGTAGCGCTCGCGATGCCCGTTGGTGAGCTTGACCTCGACGCCACCGGGCACCTGCGAAAGTGTTTCCACAGTGGTGCCCAGGCGCACATGCACCCCCGCCGCCAGCGTGCGCGTCGAGAGGATCTTGTGCAGCTCGGGCCGCATGATGCCGCCGGTGCTCGGCAGATCAGGGGCAATCGGCGGGAAATTGAGTTCCTCGGTGAGCCGGCCGTCCTGCGTAAAGACGTAGAC
>Ga0209380_10000077_pt1 | contig 55182 bp, 38 predicted proteins | sample HubBroMetageWFT6_FD_188347 | JGI IMG/M metagenome (GOLD analysis project Ga0209380, IMG submission 188347) | Warmed and freeze-thawed soil microbial communities from the Hubbard Brook experimental Forest, New Hampshire - Hubbard Brook CCASE Soil... | ecosystem: Environmental > Terrestrial >...
GCAGGAGATGGCAATCCGCATTGCCTTAGGCTCGCAACGGTCGGGAATTCTGGGCCTGGTCTTTATGTCCGCGGCTAAACTTGCAATCGCAGGTTGCGCCATAGGATTGCTGGGCGCCGCGACAGCCTCGCATTTGCTGCGCTCGTTCCTGTTCGATGTGAGCCCCTTTGACCCGCTCGTGCTGGCGCTTGCCGCGGTCTTCGTGCTGATGCTGGCGTTGGCGGCCTCGGTGCTGCCTGCGCTGCGTGTAGCTTCCATCAACCCCATGAAGGCTCTGCGGGCAGAGTGACGTAATCGGAACCCCAAGCGTAAACGTCAGAGGAACTCAGAGGAACTACAACGGTTTTCGACTACCTAGCGCGCAACGCTGAATCTGGAGACCGTGTCCGGTGAACCCTGTTACCGATCAGCCCCTCACGCGCCCCCGTCTTTATCAGCGGATGATAGCCTCGGCCGTCGAGCTGGTGTTTCAAACGTACATCCTCATCGATTCAGAGATACCTTTGCGGTCGACCCACTGTTGAGAGGCGCAAGCCCCTTTGATGTTGCGAAGATGCTGGGAGACACGATTGAGACGGTCGAAAAGGACTACATGCCATTCGTCCGGGAGCTACGCGACCGCGTCCGCAGAATTCTGAAAAATGGCACCGGACTGGAAGAACTTGCAGCGACTCTGACCGAGACGTCTCAGACAGATTTGAAGAAACCAAATTAGAAGCAACCGGTTAGAGTTAGACGCCCCGGTAGTCTCACGGCCTGGCCCGGGAGCACGTTCGTCATTCGTTCGCCAATCTGCAGCATGAGTGCGTCGCACCGGCGTCACAATCGGAAGGGGGTTGATTTCTAAATAGTTGAAAATAAATTAGTTTGTGGCAGCCGGACCTGTAAGCCGAATTCTGTCCGCGGGATTGCTCCTGCTGGACGGCCATTCCTCTGGGCCGCGCATCACTGCGCGGCTCTAGCGACCTACCCGAAGGTTTGACGCACCGAGCCGGCACGTGTTCGAAACCGAGGTCGCGAACTTCCTTCCTATTTGGTCTTGCTCCGTGTGGGGTTTGCCATGCCCGCGACATTACTGCCGCGGCGGTGCGCTCTTACCGCACCTTTTCACCCTTACCCCGGCCCGTGAAGGCTGAGGCGGTATGTTTTCTGTGGCACTTTCCGTCAACCGGGCTTGAACCCGGCCTCCCGGACGTTATCCGGCACACTGCTCTGCGGAGTTCGGACTTTCCTCTCCCGGCGTCCGAAGACGCAGGAAGCGACCGTCCGGTCCGGCTGCCTACAAAAGCATTATAGGGCATAGGGCTGCCGACTTTCGCCTTCGGGAATCTTGCTGACAGGATCTGCTCTGCGGCTAGCGCAGATGGCTACTGCTATATTTCCGTCCGGAGAGCTACACTTATCTGGAGCCGACGCCGATGGTCGGACGTCACATCCATGAACATCGCTGAAGCCATTCGAATCGCATTGCGGTCGCTCTGGGCGAACAAGTTGCGCTCCGTGCTTACACTGTTGGGCGTCGTGATTGGTATCGCCGCAGTGATCGCAGTAGTGACGTTTGTCTCCGGCATTCAGGATTACGTGGCGAAGAAGATCTTTAACCTTGGCGCCGACGTTTTCATTATTGGCAAGATGTCGCCGGTCGAGACCAATGTCGAACATTTTCTGGCGGCCGAGAAACGCAAGAATCTGGTACTTGAGGACTACGAAGCCGTTTTCGAAGCTTGCCGGCACTGTGAGTATGTTGGTGCGCTCATGCGCGGTAGCGGCAAGGTGAAGCACACGGAGCAATCGATCAGTGACACGACCATCCAGGGCATTACCCCGTCGGTGGCGTCGATCCTCGACACCGATCTAACCTCTGGACGGATGCTGAACGACACCGATCTGGACAACCACTCTCAGGTGGCGGTTGTTGGCACTGACATTGTTGAGCACCTGCTGGGTGGCGCCGACCCTCTGGGGCAGGAAATTCGTGTGGACGGGTGGACCTACCAGGTGATTGGCGTCGGCAAGAAGAAGGGCAAGACCCTGGGGCAGAGTGCCGACAACTATGTGCTGATTCCCGTCACGGTCTACCTGAAACAATACGGATCGCACAACAGCAGTATCGGTATTTGGGGCAAAGCCACCGCGACGGGGGCTCCGCTTAACCAAGCGATCGACGAAGCGCGAGTGGCGCTGCGGGCACACCGGCATGATCGGCCGGGAGACGAAGACAGCTTCGAAATCGAAACCAATGCCAGCCTGCTGTCGATCTGGTCGGGACTGAGCAGCACGTTCTTTATGGCGACGATCGGGATTGCGGGCGTGTCTCTGGTTGTGGGCGGCATCGTCATCATGAACATTATGCTAGTTTCAGTGACCGAGCGTACGCGCGAGATCGGGATTCGCAAGGCGCTGGGCGCGCGCCGAGAGGACGTTCTACTTCAGTTCCTGATCGAAGCCGTGATGCTGGCGTTGATCGGCGGAATACTGGGAGTATTGTCTGGCGTGATGGTCGCGGAATCCGTGACCCTGATGATCGGCATGCCGTCTTCCATCAAGTTGTGGGCGGTGGGGGCGGGACTCCTCGTTGCGGCCAGCGTGGGGGTTTTCTTTGGAGTCTATCCGGCGCGAAAAGCTGCGCGACTGGACCCTATCGTGGCGCTGCGGTTTGAAATGTAGAGGAAGAAAACGTGCCATCCCGAGCGATAGCGAGGGGCCCGGTTTCTTGTCTGCGCGGGCGGACACCTGGATTCCTCGCTACCGCCCGGAATGACGAGACCTTTTCATCATGCGCAAAGACGAATTCAGCGAAATTCTCCGAATGGCGCGAGACACGATCCGCAGCAACAAACTGCGGTCGGCTCTTACGGTGCTGGGTATTGTAATCGGCGTTGCGGTCGTCATTGGCGTCTCCTCAATTGGGCGCGGGCTCGACGAGAATGTGCGCCAGATCGTCAGCAGCATTGGCTCTGACGTTGTCTTCGCTTTCCACCTCGAGCCATTCACCTTCGGCCGGCCCACCGAAGAGATGCGCACCCGCAAGGAACTAACCTATGATGACGCGATAGCGATTCGGGACTTGCCTCACGTGAAGGCAGTGACTGCCGGCGTGCGATATTTCCGTCCGGAGTTAGGCGTGGGATCCTTCGCGGTGAAGTATGGAGATCGAAGAGCGAAGAACACGATTCTCGAGGGCGATCAGGCCTCGGCCAAAGAAGTATTCGATCTTCTCATTGCCTCAGGGCGGTGGTTCAGTGAAGTAGACGAAGAGCATCGCTCTTCTGTGGTTCTGCTCGGCGCCGAGACCACCGAGGAACTGTTCGGCAATCAGGATCCGATTGGCAAGGAAGTGAATATCGAGGGTCAGCTCTTCACCGTCATTGGTACCATCCAGCGCGTAAAATCCGTGTTCGGCGGCGGCAAGAATCCGGAAGACAACAAGGCCGTTTTCCCCTTAAGCACGCTGCGCAAGCTCCATCCCGAGCTAAAGCAGCACTGGATCAGCGTCAAGGCCACCTCCCATGATGATGTTCCGAAGGCGATCGATGAGATTCGCGAGTTGCTGCGGCGACGACGCAAGGTTCCGGTTGACAAGCCGGACAACTTCGCGGTTTTTACCTCGGATTCCATTTCCGATGCCTGGAACCAGATTACGGGTGCCTTATTCGTTGGCATGTTCGCTATTTCCAGCGTGGCCCTCATTGTTGGGGGCGTGGGCGTGATGAACATTATGCTGGTGAGCGTGACCGAGCGCACGCGGGAGATCGGCGTGCGCAAAGCCATTGGGGCGCGCAAGCGAGACATTCTGTTGCAGTTCACTCTCGAGGCCATCATGTTGACCGCGGTCGGCGGCGTCATTGGCGTAACCGCCGGGGCGCTTGTGGTTTGGGTGATTCCAGTGATGTGGCCCTCGCTGCCGGCCCGCATGTCCGTGTTCTGGACCACGTTCGGCTTCAGCGCCGCAGCCGGAGTCGGGCTCGTCTTCGGCATCTATCCCGCGTGGAAGGCCGCGAACCTGGATCCGATCGAGTCGTTGCGATACGAATAAACTGGCCTGCGCCCGCGCATGATTCATTCCACCGTCAGAGTCTTCCAGTTCGCAGGGATTCTCGGCTGCCTCTCCAGCTCCATCTACTACTTGCTGTGTCTGTGGAGTGCCCGCACCTTCCTCCGCCAGCGTAAGGCAGGCGCGGGCGCTCACTCCACACCGGACCGCCCCACACCGACCCTGCCCCCCGTCTCAATCCTCAAGCCACTCAAGGGTACTGACCCTGACATCTACGAAAGTTTCCGCAGCCACTGTCTTCAGGACTATCCGGCTTACGAGATTATCTTTGGCGTGAGCGATGCCGATGACCCTGCCGTTGCCAGTGTGAAGCAATTGCAGCGGGAATTTCCGGAGCATGCGATCCAGTTGATCGTTTCGCCCGACAAACTCGGCGCCAATGTGAAGGTCAGTAATCTCGAACAGATGTTGCATGCAGCACGCTATCAGCATTTGCTGGTCAACGACAGCGACATTCGCGTCGAGCGCGACTATCTTCGCCGCGTCATCGCGCCGCTGATAGATGAGCGCGTCGGAATGGTGACGTGTCTGTACCGCGGGATTGCTGCGTCCACATTGGGGTCGCAATTGGAGTCGCTCGGGATCAGCACAGATTTCTGCCCGGGCGTGCTGGTGGCCCGTCAATTGGAGAATGGACTTCGCTTTGGACTCGGCTCAACCCTGGCTTTCCGACGAACCGATCTGGAGCGAATTGGGGGATTTCACTCGATTGTCGACTATCTCGCCGACGATTACGAATTGGGCCGTCGTATCGCTGGTCTGGGACTGCAGGTCCTGCTCTCAGACGTAGTTGTCGAGACCCATCTTCCGGCCTACGCCCTGCACGGATTCTTTGCCCATCAATTACGCTGGGCTCGCGGCGTGCGAGATTCGCGAGCCGGAGGTTACATTGCACTAGCTTCGACTTACGGCTTGATGTGGGCGCTACTCGCCGTGATCGCGAGCCGAGCCGCACCCTGGTCGTGGGCGTTCCTGGGTGTGACGGCTCTGTTGCGTTTGGCAATGGCCCTTGCAGTCGGCAAGTCCGTACTCGAAGACCGCCGGTTGCTGCGACAGTTGTGGCTTCTGCCAATTCGGGATCTGATGGCAGTCGCCGTGTGGGTCGCGAGTTTCGCGGGTCACACAGTGACTTGGCGCGGCGACCGATTCGAACTGAAGAAGGGGCGGTTGATCCGCCGTGCCCGCTAGTCTCGGCAGGGAAAACTTCGTAACCACAGAGGGCGCAGGGCTTCATAGAGTATGGCTCCGTGCACCTTGCGTTCTCCGTCGTTAAGCCTCTATCTTTTCGAAGCGGCCATCGGAAAAGAGTCTGTAGCGCCGCCCTCGCCAGGAAATCGTATTTCCAAAGAAGCCGGCGATCCAGAAGCAAAACCCGAACAAGTCTTCGATCGGCAACAGCAGCCAGTGAATTTGCGCGTGCAGGACGCGTGCTGAAACGGTATAGGCCGCGATGGCTCGCACGATCAAAGTAATTGGCAAAACCGGCCACCAAGCCGGCGACGCCGCGCACACCAACAGCGCGAGTGGGAACGGCATCGTGAATAACTGCCCGACATATCCGGCGGGACGGGACCGCCTTGTGCTGCGAGCCCAGCGCAGCCGATGCTCCACATTCTGCCGCAGGGTCGCGGAACCGATGTGGTGTTCGACAACGTACGACGACAGAATCACGCCATGGCCAGCGTCAGCCGCGAACTTGCCCAAAACAAAATCTTCCGCCAGATAGTCCTTCAACCGATCGAAGCCGCCAATTGACTCGAGCACTCTGCGCCGGGCGGCGATGGTCGGACCTACCGCAAAGTGCATGCCTTCGAGCATTCCGGCAACCAAGGCGCTTCCCCAGAAATCGGTGTTCATGCCCGTTGCTTCGAGTCGCGACCAGAAACTTGCTCCGGGAACAGCCCGGTACGGGCAGGTCGCCACTCCCAGTTGAGGGTTCTGAAACTCAGCCGCGATGTTGCGGAGAAAATCCGGAGTAACGCGAATATCGCTGTCACTCATCACGACCAGATCGTTGGCGGCGGCGACAAGCATGCGGTCGAGGCTGAACACTTTGGCGTTGGGATAAGGAGGTTCACCGGAAATGACCAACCGAGAGGGGATTTTGGGGTACTTACGCTGCAGGCGCGTTACGACTTCCACGGCAGGATCGTTTTCGGTCCGAACCGCGAATAGGATCTCGAAATCCGGATAATCCTGTTCAAAAAAAGTAAGCAAGTTCGATTCGAGGTCCAGGTCCAGTCCGGCAAGGGGCTTGAGAATGCTAATTGCATCGTCAGCAAGCAGAGCTGGCGGCCGCACAGCCAGATAGCGTAAAGCGGCCACCACTTGCAGAAGCGAATAAACGATGGATGCACAGAGGACGGCGAGCAAAATGCCGGCCATGAATAGAGCGGGGTGCACATTGAAACGGAGCAGGAACAGCGCGCACGGCAATATTGAGCCGATCAAGACCAAGCCAATGATTATACCTAGCGATTGGGTTGTTTCTCGGCGGGACTCGCGCCATGGCTAAGAGCGGAACGAATCTTCAGAAAACTGCTTTAAGGAGCAGGGTTTTTTGCAAGAAATTCGTTTCACCGTGAGGCTGTTTGCGGCTAACGGCGAGCCATTGATGAGTGAGCTCCGCTGCCCTCGGAGCCGCCAGCAGGATTTCCTGAATTTTGGATTCGAGTGGAGCGTCTTTGGGCGCCATGTCCAGGGCCAGCTCAGCGCAGCTCGTGATGCTGGTCAACACGGGGTTGAAGTCATGAGCTACACCGCCCGCCAAATTCCCCATCGCATCCCTCTTTTGAGACGGCAGAAGCTGGGCTTCCAGCCGTAATCACTCAGTGAGATCACGCCCTTCGAAAGGAACTGCGTGACCCGTCGCAAGGCGTCCCGAACCGGGCAGATGCTCTCTTCCAGGGAATACAACGCTCCATTCTTTTTTCGATTCTCCGCGGACCCCACGGTAGGAATTACCGGCAAGAATCGTCTCCCGGATTTCGGGATAAACCTCAGGCGCCCGCTCGCTCGATTTTGAAATTCGCGAGGTGCGACCGCATACTTCGTCGCGTTCCTGGCCGGTCAAATTCTCGAACGCGGGATTCACATATTCAATGACGCCATGGAGATCGGTGATGAAAATCGTGTCGGCCGACCGCTCGACCGCACGCGATCGCTTGCGCAAAGATTGCGGCGCGATTTGCTGGTCTTGCGGATGGAACGCCAGAGTGTTTCGAATCGTGCGGATTAGAGTCGCACTGTCGAGTTGAGACTTGGCCACGCAGTTTCAGGTGCCGCCCTCAATGATTTCTGCGACGGTCTGTCCGTAGGCATTTTCAGTCAGCAGAATAAAATAAAAGGTACCGAGACCCCGGCGTGAAGAAAGTCGGCCACAAACTGAACCGCTTCAGGGTTCCCGGTTTCGTGCTCGAACAAAGCCAGGACCGTAGGGCTTCTGCTGCAACATTTGCTTGGCTTCTTCGAGCGGGTCGGCATGGTCGAGGTCGGCCGCGAGCAGGTTGCGGATGCGACTCAAGAATCTCGCGAATCAGGTAGAAATCTTCCTCTTCATTACCCACGAGCAGGACGCGCGGCGGAACCTGTTCCAGCGCGGATTTTGCGGCCGTCAACACTGAAGGAGCGCCATCACCAGTACCATCGGAATGTGCGGGACTCAGGTTGGCGTCGGCCGCGCGATTTCCAGTGGTGGGGTGGCATTGGAATTCTCGATTCGGAGGGTGTTTAAATCAGGAATTCGGTGGCTGGGATAGCAACGGCGTAGGCTTGGCCCCGGATCCTCGGATATCCGTTCTTCCTTGTTAACCAATCCACAATTGCTTCGTCTAAACCCTCGAATCCAGTGATCTTCGGTGGTGGCGGAGATCGACGGAACGACCCGTCCGCATCCTGCGTATAGAGCGATAGGTAGGTCGGCGCGCGCCGGGCAAGCAGTCGTGCTCGTTTGGTTATGGGGATTCTGGGAGCAAATGAATAAGCCACCTTCCCTGGGGTGACTTTAACCGCTCGAACGCCTTTTTTGGGGGGATGTATGGAAAACATGCAGCTAGCAAATGGATCAATCACGCCGGTTGAAAGGTATGACATCGGCCACGTGCAGGAAGTGGTTCGACAGGCCCACGGGGAACTGCGTCAACTGCTGCTACAGCGGGCCGAAATTATGAAGCGCATTGGTACCGTCAAGCAGACGATCTCCGGTTTGGCGAACATTTTCGGAGACACGCTCTTAAGCGAAGAGCTGATGGAACTGGTCGACCGAAAAAGCAGCGGCCGTCAGCCGGGCTTTACCAAGGCTTGCCGGATGATCCTGATGGAAGCTGGCCGAGCCATGAATGCGCGAGACATTTGCGACTATTTCGAGCGGAAAATGCCCGCTCTGGTGGCCCGCCACAAGGACCCGATGGCGTCGATCACGACGGTGCTAAACCGTCTGGTCGAGTATGGCGAGGCGCAGGCTGTGCTCGCGAACGGCAGACGAGCTTGGGTATGGATTGCGGAAGTACCGGCGGACGCCCCGGTGCATGCCGACTCGCGCGAGCTCGCGAAGGTGGAATAAGCTCGCGCGCCGCCTGGAGCAAGACAGGTCTTCAAGGTCTGCCCGAGTCCTTTCCGCTGTACGTCTCTTTATCCTGGAGGCAGCAGCATTCCTTTTTCCAAGTGTCGGGTGACGTGCGCGTAGGACGCTGCGTGAGGATCGTGCGTCACCATCACGATGGTTTTGTGAAAGTCCTCATTCAGCCGCTTCAGAATTTCTAAGACATCTGTGGCGGAATGACTGTCCAAATCGCCGGTAGGCTCGTCCGCCAGCAGCAGGGTGGGATCGCTTACGATCGCCCGCGCAATCGCCACGCGCTGTTCCTGTCCGCCGGAAAGCTGCTTGGGCAGATGGTTGACCCGATCCTCCAGCCCGACGAGCTTGAGCGCAGTCAATACGTGCTCGCGGCGCTGCTGCGACGTGAGTTTGGTCAGCAGTAACGGCAGTTCCACGTTCTCAAAGGCAGTGAGCACCGGAATCAGGTTGAACGTCTGAAAGACGTAACCGATGTGCTCATTGCGCCAGCGGGCAGTCTGCGAGTCATTGAAGCGGAAAATATCCTGCCCTTGCACCAGCAATTCGCCGCTGGTTGGCCGATCGATGGCCGCAATCATGTTCAGCAGCGTGGTCTTGCCCGAGCCCGACGGCCCCATCAGGGCGAGGAATTCGCCCTTGGCGATGTCGATGGATACGTCGTCCAACGCAGTCACCTGAAAGGCATCGCGTTTGAAGACCTTGCTCACGCTGCGAACCTGTACAACTTTTGTGCCCGTGGCAACGTTCGGTTGTGCGACTGTGCTCATGATTGCCCCTTAATTTTGATTTTGTCTCCATCTTTCAATGTCGCTGGCGCGGTCGTAATCACGCTTTCGCCCCCGACCAATCCGTTGACGAGCGCACCGTCGCTGCGCTGGCCGACCACGTGGACTTCGCGCGCGACCGCTTTTCCGTTATAAGCGATCAAAACGATCTTCTTGCCGTCGCGCTCGTGGATGGCCGTTGACGGTACGTAGACCCCCGACGGCGCTGCGGCATTCTTCGGTGTATCGTTCGCCAGAAACTTTACGGTCGCGTTCATTTCCGGCCGCAATTGAACGTCGTGATACTTGTCCGGATTCAACACCTGTACCTTCACCTGAACGGTTGCCTTCTGCCGGTTCGCTTCCGGTGAGATTTGGGCGATGACGCCGTCATATTCCTTATCGGGATACGCGTCGGTCGTGACCTTAGCTCTCTGCGTGGGACCAAGGCGGGCAAAGTCCGCCTGCGCAATATCGAGTTCGACCTGAAGATCGTTCAAGTCCGCCAGCGACACGACCGATCCTTGAGGACCACCCGCCGCCGCGCTGGCAAACTGCGCGGTAATGAGCTCGCCCTTCTCTGCCGTACGGTCAAGAATCGTGCCGGTTACGGGTGCGCGGATCACAGTGGCATCCAGTTGCGACTTGGCATAGTCGAGCTGGCCTTGTGCCTGCATGAGCGCGCCCTGGGCGCGGGCAATCTCTTCCGCGCGCGGCCCGATCTTCGAGAGTTGGAACGCTTTTTCCAGAGAATTCACCCGCTGTTGATCCGACTCGAACTTGGCCGTAGCGTCGTCGAGCGCTTGCCGAGAGACCACACCGCCGCCCGCCAATTCCTTGGTTCGATCAAGAGTCAGCCTGTCATTCGACAGTGTGGCCCGAGCTTCATCCAGATTGTGCTGCGCTTGCTGAACTTCTTCGGGCCGCGATCCGTGCTGCAACTCGTCGAGATAAGCGCGGGCATTCTCGATCGCGCCCCGCGCCTGTTCATACGACGCGCGGAACTCCTGATCCTCCAGGCGAACCAGCACCTGGCCTTCCTTTACCTTGTCACCCTTCTCCACGCCGATCCACGCCAGGCGGCCGGTCACTTTGGAGTTCACGTTGATGGTGTGGTGAGCCACGATGTAGCCCGTTGCCGAAAGCACGGTGCCGCCCGCGTCGTTGCCGCTCGTCTCCGCCGTGGCTCGCACCACGTCGACCTCCGGCACATCCGATGAGAACGCTCGGTAGGCCAAAGTAATGACGCCCAGAAGCGCTACCACCGCGACGCCAACCAGAATATAGCGGCGCGCCCACGCCGGTGGCTCTCCGCCGGAGTCGCCGCGCTGCGAGCGGTCGATCCGCAGGCTCTGCAAGTCTTCGTGTTTTGTATCAATCGCCATAGGAATGTCTACGTATTCGGTTCTCCAATAGTTTCCGGCGCTGCTCACCCGCGCAGCGCGTTCAGAATGTTCTGCCGCGCCGCATGCCACGCCGGAGCCAGCCCGCCGACGAATCCCATAATCAACGCGAACACAATGGCATATCCCGCAACCTGCGGCGTGATGCGCAACGCGAATACCACTTCGCTGAAAGTTACGGCATTGGACGTTCCCGTCTGCATTCCATTAAACGGGAGCATGAGCAAAATTCCTGCGAGCGCGCCCAAAAGCGCCAACAGCAAAGACTCCAGCACAAATGAGGTCAGAATCGAAGGCCGCGAGAAACCGATCACTCGTAGCGTGGCAATCTCGCGTCCGCGATACGCCACCGCTGCATACATCGTATTCATGGCGGCAAAAATCGAGCCAATCGCCATAATAAATGCCACCACGATCCCGATGACCTTGATGGGCGCACCAGAACTGGTCTGCTTGGCGTAGTAGTCGGTCTCCAGCATGCCTTCGAGTTTCAAACGCTGATCGTCGCTGACCCGGTTCTTGAGCGCATCGGCCGCAATCGGATCGGTCGCTCGCAGGTACGCCGAGGAATATCCGCCCTGCCGATCGAAGTCTGAGGCCATCTGGTTCACGTCGCCCCAAACTTCCGACTCGTACGCCGAGCCCCCGGCGTCAAACACTCCCACGACCTTCCACGATCCCTTGCCAAATTCCATCGTGTCGCCGATGTTGGCGTGGGTGAAGCGGTCGCGAATCGATTTGCTCACAACCACTTCCCGTTGTCCCGTCTGAAACCAGCGCCCCTCCACCAGTTTCACGGGTGCAGGCTTCCCCGGATCCTCCGGCGTCTGCCGCATTTCCAAGCCGTCGGGCATCATGCCCCGCACGGTTACGTTCACTTCGCCGGTGCCGTCTTTGCGGGGCAGGATAATCACCACCACCCACTCTCCGGAGACCATCGGTTCGCCGTGACTGTCCTTCGCAATGCCGGGGAGCGTCTTCAATGTGGGGAAAAGAGATGCGTCGAAGCCACCCGAAAGCTCGGCTTCCGATCCCTTGCGCAGCACCAGCACATTCTTCGCGCTGCCGCTGTTGACAAAAGCGCGATGCAATCCGGCCAGCAGCGCCATCAGGAAAATTGCCGTGGTCACAGTGAGCGCGATGCCCAGCGCCGTCATGAGCGTGAGCCCCTTGCGGAGCCTTAAGTTGCGCACGTTGTAGCTGATCGGTATCGCCATAAGTAATCTCTGTCTCTATTTCTGTAGCGAGGGCATCTTGCCCTCGCAGTTCGCCGAGCATCTCATCCGATGTGACGCAGCCCGTCGACTATGTTTTTGCGCGACGCATTGAAAGCCGGGAGGTAGCCGCTTACCAATCCCAAGGCTAGGGCCACAGTCAACGACAACCCCGCAGTGGGAGCGCTAACTTTCATCGAGAGTGGAACACCGAGAGCTATGAAACTGCGCGTCAAAAACCAGATTACGGGGACCGCAGTCAGAATCCCGACGACTCCGCCTGCCACAGCCAACGCCACCGACTCGCTCACGAACATCGACAGCACCCGGCGGCGAGTGAAGCCGAGAGTCTTCAGCACAGCCACCTCACGGGTTCGGCTGCGCACTGACATGGCCATGGTGTTGGCCGAAACCAGCATGATGGTGAATACCACCGCTCCGCAAATGCCCAAAATAAATGCCTTGATGTTCCCCAGAGAAGCGACGAAGCCAAGCTGAAACGCTTTTTCACTCTCCGTTTTGGTTTGCAGCGGCGAGTTGCGAAACATGTCGTCGACTTGTCTCGACACCCGCGATACATTCTCGGCAGAGTCGATCTGCGCCGCGTACCATCCGGCTTGCCCTTTGAACCAGGGCACCGCTTCTTCCAGGTACTTGGCGTTGAAATAGAGCGCATTCTGCGGCGGATCGCGATGGTATATGCCGCGAATCGTGAGATTAACACTCACCGGGAAGATATTCGCCTGCAACGTGACGCGGTCGCCAATCTTCCACCCATACTTTTTCGCCAGCGTCACGTCCACCAGCGCGCCCGCGCGATCTTGCTGCCACGCCTTTAGTTGGTCCGGCGGGACAATCTTGTCGGACGCCACTTTCAGGTATTCGTCCGGATCGGTTGCCATCTGCGCGAAGAAATGCTCCGGCCGATCATCGATATAGCGGCCCCCAAACCAGGTCATCGGCACTACTGCGGTTACGCCCTGAAGGCTGCGAATCTTGTCGCGATAAAACGCCGGCAGAAAAAACGCCAACGACACGCGGTCCCGGGTAATCACGCGACGCGATGCTTCCGGCGCAACTTGATCCACATAGAACGAACGCCAGATGCTGATCATGAGCGTCAGCAGCAGCAGCGAGAAGCTGATGCTGATCATTGTCAGCAGGCTGCGCCGCTTGTTCCGAAACGCGTTGCGAACCACAAAACTGCCCAGCGTCATAACTTCATCCGATGTGGCGTAATCCGTCGACGATGTTTACTTGCGAAGCCGTGTAAGAGGGAATTGCCGAGCTCAACAATCCCACCAGACCGGAGGTGAGCAGAGCGGCGAGCCATATCCCCAGCGTCACCTTCATGGGGAAAAAGCTGAAGAATTGCGGAGAGTGGGTCAGGCCATAAACCATCAACCAACCCAACCCCGCCCCGAGCACTCCTCCGCCCAGGGAGAGCGCGACCGCTTCGCTCACAAATAATCCCAGCACGCCGCGCTTCGTAAAGCCGAGCGTTTTCAGCACCGCCACTTCGCGGGTCCGCTCGCGGATGGACATGGCCATCGTATTGGCCGATACCAGCAACGTAGCGAACACCACCGCTGAGCAAATACTCAGAATGAACGCCTTCACGTTGCCCATCATGGCCACGAACTCCAGTCCAAACGCCTTCTCACTCTCAGTCTTCGTCGGCTGAGGCGAATTCCGGAACATGTCATCCACCGCGCTTGAAATGTTGCTTACGTCGGAAGGTGAGGCTGCAAGAATACTGAACGTCCCCGCTCTCCCCTTGAAAAAATCGACAGCTTCTTCTACGTACTTCGCGTTGAAGTAAACCGACTTGTTGTCAGGGCTTGAGTGGAAGATGCCGCGTACGTTCAACTCAAGGTTGATGGGGTAGATCGTTCCCTGCAAAACAATACGGTCACCCAACTTCCATCCATATTTTGTTGCCAGCACGCTGTCGACAATCACGCCCTGCCGATCGCGCTGCCACGCCGTGATTTGGTCAGCTGGCAATTGAAGATCGCGGAACGTTTTGAAAAATTCCTCGGGATCCGTGCCGAATTGCGCGAAAAAATTCTCCGGCTTCTGATCTTTGTAGATCCCGCCGAACCATGAGACCGGTACCACCGACACGACTCCGGGAAGCGCTCGAATCTTTTCCCGGTAATATCCGGGGAGGTTGAAAGTAAGAGAAACCCGATGCCGGACGACGAGTCTCTCGGCGGACTCAGCGCTCCCCTGGTCGAGATAGAACGCCCGCCAGATGGTCATCATGAGGGTAAGCAAGAGCAGTGAAAAAGCGATGCTCAAAACCGTCAGAGTGCTGCGCCGCTTGTTGCGGAACGCGTTTTTAGTGACGAATCGGGTCAACGTCATCGGCTTACTCCAGAGGGGACAGGGATCCGGGCACAAGCAGGCGAGCACGTCCGAGCCCACCAAGAATAGACGATTACCTCGCCATCGACAACCGGCTCGGATCTGATTTGTGTCACGCCCAAAATGCTCAACTCCGCAGAACCTTTTTGCAGGTTCTATAGTTTCGCGGCACCGACCTAGCTACAAGTGGAGATCGTCATCAGGGTAGGATGACAAATGTCACATTATGCTAGACATAACAACTTAAACTTCCGCCACGACCATAAAGTTACGCTTAATTCTGATCCGGCCGGCAGTATTCAAACCCGACGGTTGGCGATGTGTGCTGGTTGAAGCGTCCTTCCTCGGCCGAAGGCCCGTAAAGAGCAGGGACCGACCCGTCATTGAGTCGCAGGTAGACGGTCAACTGTCCGCGATGGTGAGAGAGATGGCTGAAAACCGCCTCGGAGATCATCACGTGGCGTGGATTTTCGCTAGCCACATAGCCCCCAATCACGAACTTCCAAGGCGCTAATAAATGCTCATCGGTGGTATTCTGCAAAGCCTCACGTGCCTCGGCGACGCTGCTATCAAGAGCAGACACCAGTTCGGCACGCGTGCGCCATTCGAGTGGTTTGAATTTCGCCGCACCGGGCGACTTTAGATCCAATTCATCGTGTTTCACCATGGTCACGATCCATGCCGGCATGGTTGCAACCAGTGACGCGAGATAACCTAGTGGCATCGACTTTGGGTGGGGTTTCCAGTCATTGTGCCCTTCCGGCACACGCTGCAATGCACTGCGCGTGCTTGCAGCTTCTCGTTCTAACTCTGCTAGGAATATATCCGTGAGCTTCATGTCAGCCTCCTGGTTTCGATTCGCGCTTGAGATCCTGGCCGAATTCGACACGCGTAACCTTATCAGTCATTGAGGACAGATTCGGTCCTCGATCCGTGGCACAATCAATCATGCTGCAGACCTCGGCCAGACTGCTCCGGCTGCTATCTCTTTTTCAGGCGCAACGCTATTGGTCTGGAGCGGATCTCTCCAGTCGGCTCGACATCACTGGCCGAACCCTGCGCCGTGACGTTGATCGTTTGCGCAGTCTTGGATATCCCGTGCACTCAACCTCGGGAACCGCGGGAGGCTACCAGCTTGGAGCGGGAGCAACTCTGCCTCCGTTGTTGCTCGACGACGAGGAAGCGGTGGCGGTTGCTCTCGGCTTGCGAACTTCCGCCAGCGGCAGCGTCACCGGTATTGAAGAGGCGTCGGTGCGTGCGCTCCTGAAACTCGAGCAGGTGCTGCCGTCCCGATTGCGGCAACGCGTCGCCGCTTTGCATTCCTTCATCGTTCCTCTGGGCACTCGCGGTCCAACCGTTGATGTGGAACGCTTGTCCGTCATAGCCGCGGCATGCCGTGATCAGCAAGGAATCCGATTCAGCTATCACAGCCGCACTGGCGCACCCAGCGTCCGTTCGGCGGAACCGCACCGGTTGGTGCACACCGGTCATCGCTGGTATCTCGTGGCGTGGGACCTGGGTCGCGAAGATTGGCGAACCTTTCGGATCGACCGCATCGAGGGTAAGCTGAAGACCTCGACTCGGTTTAAGCCGCGCAAACCACCCGAAGGAGATTTTGCGGCCTTCGTTTCGAAGTCCTTATCCTACGTTCCCTACCCCTGTCGCGCTCGTGTAACCTTGCATGCGCCCGCAGAGACTGTTGCGAGTCGCATCCCGGCTTCGGCCGGGGTACTGGAATCGATCGACACTCGCTCCTGCATGCTTCACACCGGGTCGCACTCCCTCGAGGCAATTACCATCCACCTGTCTCTGTTAGGCGTCGACTTCCGGGTGCACGAACCGCCAGAACTTGTTGACTACATTCGGCGGTTGGTAGACCGATTGTCGCAAGCGACCAACTGAACGCCCGAAATGTCCAAGCTCTACGCTTGGGTTAACCACTTACTTTGGTAACTCGAACCTCGGCCCGAGCGGAGATATCCTAGCCCTACGAATCACTAGGGTCTCCGTCGACCGAGCCTTGTCGCGTCGACGCGAAAAGCTTGCGATGGCGTGAACAGGAAAAAATAAATGCCCACGAAGATCGGCCATTTCGAAATTCAGAGTGAACTGGCGAAATCCCTCACCAGCACGGTCTACAAAGCCAACGACTTGAAAACCGGGCAGACGATTGCCCTGAAGGCCATTCAGCTGAGCGTGTTCGGAGAAAGCGCGACTGCGCTTGCACAGGCGTTGATGGTGGAGGCTGAGAGCAGCAAGGTTTTGAGTAGCCCTAACATCACCAATGTTTTTGGGGCAGGGGAAATCGACGGGCAGTTTTGCGCCGGTATGGATTACATACAGGGCAATAGCATTGCCACCATGCTGTCGCGCAAGGAAGGGTTCTCCATTTGGGACCTTCTCGACATTGGGCGCCAGTTATGTGCAGGTTTCGATCACGCCAAGTCGCACGGCATTGTTCACTACAGCCTGGAGCCTGCCAAAATCATGTGTGGGTGGGACGGGACCGTTAAGATTCTGGGATTCGGCGTCTCCAGTGTAGGGAACTTCGTGCAGCACGTTCCGGGAGGGATTTCTTCGATCCTGTATTACGTGTCGCCTGAACAGATTCAGGGGCAATCCACTGATGCCCGCTCGAATCTGTTTAGCCTGGGCGCCATGTTTTATGAGATGGTGACCGAGCGGAAGGCTTTTGACGGCGCAGACATTGAGTCTCTGCGGCAGAGCATTCTGGAAAGCACGCCCGTTTCTCCCCTCCACATTAATCCCAAGGTGCATCCGCTCTTAAGCGACCTCATCATGAAGGCGCTGGCGAAAGATCCTGCGCTGCGCTACCAAAGTGGTCGGCAACTCCTCGACGATCTGGAAAATTGCAAAGAGGCGAGGTCCGCCAAGAAGCCGGAAGCACAAAAGGTTTCTGCTCCCGCAATGAAAACGAATGCGCCGGCGCAACCGGCCTTTGCAACTCCTCTTGCTGCCAAGGCGGCGACAAAAGTTGCGGCAACGGCTGCTCCGAGCCAACCTGCACAGCCGGTGGCCCCCACGAAGCCAGCTTCGAGGCTTGCCACTCCGAAAGCAGCGGCGGCAGCGGCTGGAGTGGGAAACGGAACGCTCTCTTCAACCGAAGTCGGAGTGTCGAGTGCCTACGCAAACTCTGCGAACGACGCGACAGAGGCGGTGTCGGAAAAAATGTCTTCGGCCCTGGCCGATGAGCCGCAGGTTGAAACCTTTGAGCCCGGCTCTACGGGCACTCCTAAGTTCAAAGTTGATCCCATGATGGCCGAGGGTGGATCGAAGGGCGGCGGCGGCTCCAGCTTCTCGGAAATCGCTGAACTACCCCCGCTGAAAGAACTTTATATCGCTCCTCCGCCGCCTCCTGAATCGCCCGTGCAGCCCGCAAGTCCGACGCCAATTGCGTTTAAGGGAAGCCGGAAGGCCGACGAGAAGCCCAGGGTACAGCCCCGCGAAGTTGCCGAGAAGGCGTTTAAAGAGATCAAAAACGTTCCGCCCAAGTTAATGCTCTACTCACTTGCCGGGGCTGCTGGGTTGATTCTGATCATCGGAATTGGGTTCGCTTTTTACATTCACAGTTTGAATAGCGAGGATGACTCTGGCGCGGCACGCCCCAGTTCCGTGGTGCAAACTCCAAAGCAGCCAGAGGCCAGCCAGCCGCCTCCGACGAGTGCGCCGACACAGGCTCCGGTTGCGGTCCAGCCCGCCGAAACCCAACCTGCAGAGACTCAGCCCTCTGAGAACACCGAGACGGAAGCTCCGGCCGCTGAGCGCAGCGCTCATTCGAAAGGAAAGAACGCGCGAAAGAAATCGGCCCCGGTTGCGGTCGTGATTCCTGGACAGTTGGCGATTGACTCGACGCCTCAGGGCGCAGAAGTTCAGTTAGATGGCAGGACTGATCCGAGCTGGGTTACGCCGTTGTCTCTGACCAACCTACAGCCCGGACAACATTTGATTTCTATTAGCAAAGCTGGTTACACGACCGACTCCCGAACGATAAACGTCACAGCAGGCAACCGGGCCACGACCGTAATCCACCTGGCGCAGCTGATGGCCACCCTGGTCGTGAAGAGCGAGCCCGCAGGAGCTAGCATTTATGTGGATGGCCGCAACATGGGCACGAAAACTCCCGGGCAGATAAGCGTGAACAAGGGTCAGCACGCGGTCCTGGTACAAATGCCGGGATACATTGACGAAACCATGAACGCACAGTTCACCCTGGGACAGACATTCAATTTCTCTCCGACGTTACGCCCGCTCGGCAACGCGGACAATATTAAGACCGTCGGAAAGATGTCGAAGTTGTTTGGTGGAAAGGGACAGTCTGGGCAGGCTAGCGTGAGCATCCGGACCCAGCCGAAGGGCGCACAGATCGCGATCAACCAGCACTTGCTGGAGAAAGGCTCGCCGGTCGATGTGATGCTCGATCCTGGCAACTACGTGATCGACATTACCCTGAGCGATTATGCACCGGTGCACAAAGTCATCACGGCCGACAAAGGCAGCAAAGTGGTGGTCGACGAAGTAATGCAGCGGCAATAACATCGCCGAAGTAGTGCTAGTTCCGTGGCGCTCATTTTCCCGCGGCCGAAGATCCCCGTGCCGACCAATTCCGCGCTCCAGCTTGCTGTTCGCCCGGCGCCACGCCGTGCCTGCATTCTTCTACACGCCTACGCTCAGCGGCACCGGAAACTCAGAGGCGCTTGTCTGTTCCAGGCCGCCAAATCCGTTACAGAACGGCTGCCAATTGTGCCTGGCGGATTCATTTCACGGTCCATTCACCCGTATCTGCAACGTCGTGAACAATTCCTCCCACCCGTGATCTTCTGCGGTGCGTGCGCCCCGGCGTGCGACTCGCCAGCGGGCCACGGGCACTCAATGACGGAGAAGTCTGCCAAGAAACGCAGGCACTTCACGGTACGGCTCTAAACCCCGCGAACCCGCACGCTCTTGGTCGTTGCAGGTACGGTCCGAGGCAGCCGTTGCTCGGGTATACCCATGGGAGAAGCGGAATTCGAGGCACGCGGTTACCGACCAGACTTCGATCATGCGCTTCGTCGAGGATAACTGGCTCGGCGGGGGTGATCGAGTTCGCGTTCCATCGCGGGAGCCGTTCCCGCTGCCCTGCCAGATCTTCAGCTTCGACAGATGGATTCGATGATTACCGGTTCTTGGATCTGGCTGCTGGAGGGAAGCTCTTTCCAAGTGTCGGACGATCATTCAGTACAGACAAACGGGGCATGCGAGTTTTTCGCATGCCCCGAAATCTGTGATCCAAATCTATTTAGGTAAGTTGAATTTGATAGTGACTTGAGTTTGAATCTCGACCGGCTCGCCGTTGAGGAGATACGACTTGTACTTCCACTGCCTGACGGCATCCGTGGCTGCCTTGGCGAGCTGCGAGTCGCCGCTCAGCACCTTCACGTGAGTGATATCGCCAGTTTTTGAGATCGTCGCCATCAGTTCCACAGTACCCTCAAGGTGCATGCTCAGGGCATTCCTGGGGTAGACCGGCTGCACTTTCTTGTACAACAACCCGCGCGACACGCCTTGCGAGATATTCAACGTCTGCAGCAGCGGCCGGGGTGCGACTTCCGCGCTACTGCCGAGGTCTGGCGGAGGGGCGCTGGCGCCCGCTGTCGCAATCCCGATCATGCTGGGAGCCGGAGTGTCCGCCGCTCCAGGTTTCGCATGCGTGGTCGGAGACTTGCCACCTTTTACTACAAGCGGGGCCTCACTAGGCTGGGTCTCGTCAACAGGGGTGTTACCGGCGGCCGATGTTTTGCTCGACGGTTTCGTAGAAGTCGGCGCAGGAGAGAGGTCGACACTCTCCGCCGAGCCGGTATCGTCCGACACATGAGTCTTCGCAGGCAGCGTTGCGAGCGGCGAACTGGATGAAGATGTGGGTGAAGATACGGATGTCTTTGGCGCCGCCGATGTTGGGGCTGGCTGCGCGCCGCTGGGTTTCGCGGTATTAATCGTCGCCACCGGTGCTGAGATCGGTGCGATTGGAGCGCCTTGCGGTTCACTTGGCCGATCGTGGAAGTGTGTCCAACCAGCATAACCGCCTCCGGCTATGATCACGGCTGCAGCCAGTCCCAGAAAAATTTTCTTCTTCCCGCCTGATTCGGCTGGGGTATTGGCTCCACCAAACGTGAATGACGGCGCGGATCCTACGATGGGGAACGACTCGGCTTGAACTATTTCCGCCTTTTTCAATCCAGCATCTGCTTCCGTAGCGCGTGCGGGCGGTGCTTCGACGATGCGAGCGCTCAGTGATTCACGGGCTGGAGCAGGCGCGCTGGCGGCTCCGCTGCTCGATGTCGATGACAAGCCGGCTTGCAAGGCGATCCTTGCTTCGGGCTCAGCCGAAGCGACAGGTGTTGGGAGCGACTTGATGGGCGGTGCCGACGTAGTGACCTGGTTGAACGGGGCGACAACGGAATCCTTCCCGCCAATTCCTAGCAAATCTTCGTCTTGATCTTGCGCAGCCGCACTGAGATTTGCTGTCGCGGCTTCGGGCCAAGAGCTGGCGTCGACCCTTGTTCGGGTTGAAGTCGCCGAGATTGCCGGAGGAGCCGGTTTCTGGTTCGTAACCGATTTTGTCGGCGAGGGCATGAGAGGAGACGCTGTGGTGGAAACGGCTGGCTTGGCCGGTTCGCTCTTGCGCAGCAGTCCGCGAGCCACCCGCAAGGTTCCCTTAGCCTGCTCGATGTTGATGGGTTTGGTCAGGACGAGGTTGGCGCCGATGCGAAACGCCTTTGCCACCCCCGCCTGACCTTCCACTACGGCCACGGCAAGCGACGCCTGGTTTGACGTCGAATTACGTGCGCTCTTGAACAACAATGTGGCATTCTGCTCGTTATCGCAGTCGACCACAACAGCGTCAAAGTGTTGGCCCATCAGCTTCTTGACTGCGGCGAATGGTTCCGTGCAGGACTCGACGTTGAACTCGAGCTCGCCTAGTACCTGTGTCACCGTGCGAGCGGTCTTTTCATCGGGACAGAAGAGAAGAGCTAGGTAACCCATACAAAACCATCCTAGGTACACAGGTAAGCGCCGGCAAGTTACGCTGGTAATTCGCTTGCCATGGATTCTTGTAGGGTTTCTGCTAGGTGAAAGGAAATGTTGATCGAATGCAGCACCGCTGACGCCAGAACATGGACGAGAGTAACGATATCCATTGCTCGCATACAATAGCGGGCCATGCGGGCGCGGATGCCGTTGTGGCTCAAGATCGGATGGACCCTCTGGCTGATCGTCTGGGCTCCGTTGTACTGGCGCCAATTCGGGCTTCAGAATTTTCTTTTCTTCTGCGATCTCGGAAATGTGTTGATCGGAATCGGCTTGTGGTTGGAGAGTCCGCTGATTTTGTCCTGGGCGGCCTCGGGCTTGCTTATGTTCCAGATGATTTACACCGTGGACCTTGCCAGTGCCTTACTGACCGGACACCACCTTGTGGGCGGCACGGAATACATGTTCGATCCCGGGTTGCCCCTTACCATTCGCCTGCTCAGTTTGTTTCACATCGTGACCCCCCCTTTGCTCTTATATGCAATTTGGCGTCTGGGTTATGATCCACGCGGCTGGAAGCTGCAGACGCTGATGGCCTGGATCGTGGTTCCCATCAATTATTTCTGGAGGCCCGAACAGGATGTGAACTGGGCTCGGGGCTTGTTCTTTCATGAGCAACATGCCATGCCAGGCGGGGCTTTTCTACTGCTCTACCTGGTTGCCGTACCCCTGTTGGTTTACTTGCCCACGCATCTGTTCCTCGCCCGGCTGACCCAGCGATGGCGAACACAGGTCCGCGAATAGAGTAGCTCCGGCATCTCGCCGGCTATCCCGGCCCCAGACCCGAGCTCGGCGAGCGACCAGCGGACGGCCGCGCTACTCTCGAGTACTAGCCGGATTTGTCAGAATCTTCCCTTCTCCGCACCGCCGACTCCGCTGGTGGATACTCGATCGATCCCTTGAAGGAAGAAATGTCGTCGTCGTGGAAGTCGGGGAAGGGCAGCTGCTTCCCGTCCCGCAAGCCCGCAATTTTCTTCGCTGCGTTGTCTGCTTTTTCTTTCTCGACTCCCCCATCGCGGCTCAGATAGAGAGTCTGCGAGGGAAGGGCCAGGCCGCCGCCGGAGTCCTCCATCACATCCATCATGCGCAGCAACAGGTCTTCGCGTACTGCGGCAAATTCGTTGAAGTCGCGCGTCAGGATGTAGGCAACCATTTCAACGTTGAGGGAGCCGCCCGCAATGTCGGTAAGGCGGACCCGCACGGTCTTGGTCTCCACTTTAGGGTGGCTATAAAGCAACCGGCGGATTTCAGCCAGCACGAAGCGGACATGGTCGGCCTTGCTCTCAGGGCGCAGCCCAAGGTTCGTCTTAAACAGAATCTTGTCGCGCCGGCTCAGGTTCTCAAGGTTGATGGTCGCCACGGTCCCGTTGGGAATCGCCACCAACGTTCGCTCGTCCGTGCGAATGCGGGTGGAACGCAGTCCGATATCTTCAACCACTCCGGTACGATCACCGAAGCGGCAAACATCGCCGACGCGGAACACTTCGTCGCCGAGGACGGAAACTCCACCGAACAGATTTTCGATGGTTTTCTGCGCCCCGAAACCGATCGCCAGACCGCCAATGCCGAGCCCGGCAAGCGCAGTGCTCATGTTGAAGCCCAGGTTGCCGAGCACCGCCAGAACACCCACCACAAAAATCACGGCTTTGATGATGCGCGCTCCGAGCAGCATCAGCGATCCTGTGCCCGCATGTCCTTTGGCGAGGGCCCGAGTGCGTACGCGCTGGAGTGACCATTGCACGGCGTGCCAGAGAAGCCATGTCGCACTAATGATCAATGCGATGGAGGTAATCTGGAAGTAGTAATGCACCGGCAACAGCGGAATATGGAGATAGACGGCGAAGACCTGATGCAGGACAGTGCCGGTAAGTAACCAGGCGGGACCGGAAACCGAACGCCAGTTGGCGACTTCCAACTGCCCGCGTCGCTGCGCCCACCGACGAACCGGAATCTCCAGCACCGCCAGCAACAGCCAGCCGAGCGCCGCGGCCACAGGCACCGCGACCAGTAAAGCCAGAAACTGCCACAGAGGCATGCCTGCAAACTGATGTTTGACCAGCACGTTCGGAAGCCGGCTTTCAACTTGGCGCGCCTGAACTTGATCGTAAAGCGCGGGGATTTTGGCAAGAGTGTCGGAGGAGACGAGCCAGATTCTGCCTGCGCTCGCATCCGATACACTCACCAAATCCAAGTCCGCGTCGACATCACCCGATGACAGGACGCCAAGTTTCTGTCGGCCCAGTGGAACGCCTTCCTGAGGAATTCCTTCGGCCTGAGTAAAGTTGTTGAACCGACCGGTGAACGCGCGGTCCAGAACAACTTTCAGCTTGGCGGCCAACTGTTCGCCCTCGGACTGGCGGCGCGCAGCGCTCATCTGCAGGTATTGCGCGGCAATTCCATAGTCGCCAGACTGCGCAGCCTGCAAGAAGCCAAGCATCGTTCCAGACGGAGTTGTCCGTCCGAGAGGATCTACCGGTGCGCTGGCAGCGGTTGTTCTGGTCGCCGACGACGGCAGAGTTTGGCTGAGTGCGGCCCGCACGGGACTCAGGCAAACTCCAATGCAGATTGCCCAAACGAGTGGGGCTCTGGAAACCGGGGACATCCGTGCTCTGGCCGGGCGTCGTTCCGGCCCGCATGCGTTGCCAAGAAATCGAAGCATGAGAGCCCTCATTGTATCGAAACGTTCTGGAGAGGTCTGAACGACGGACGCGGCGAGAGGCAGTAGACTATCCGCGCTTGGGCCGGTAAATGTGCGTGCTGGTACCGTAGAATACCTCGGCGGATTCCATTACCGTCTCCGAAAGCGTAGGGTGAGGATGAATCGTCATCGCCACGTCGCTGGCGAGCGCAGCCATTTCGATAGCCAGCACACCTTCCGCAATCATCTCGCCGGCGCCCGCACCCACGATCCCTACCCCGAGCACGCGTTCGGACAGCGGGTCGATGAGGAGTTTTGTCATGCCTTCGGGACGATCCAGAGTGACGGCGCGTCCTGACGCGGCCCAGGGAAACTTCGCAACTTTGATCTCGCGATTTTCTTTTTGCGCCTGCGTCTCCGTTAAGCCGCACCAAGCGACCTCGGGATCCGTGAAAACCACTGCCGGAATGGCATTTGGCTCGAAAGCCACTTTGTGCCCCGCAATCGCTTCGACCGCGACTCGGCCTTCGTGCGAGGCTTTATGCGCGAGCATCGGCTCGCCGACCACATCGCCGATCGCGTAGATCGACGGATCATCCGTCTGCAATTGCTTGTTGACCTGAATGAAACCGCGCGGGCCTAGTTTCACGCTCGTCTTGTCGAGACCCTGAATTTCGGAGTTGGGTTTCCGGCCGACCGAAACGAGAACTCGATCAAACACCTTCTCCTGCTCTTTGACGTCGGACCCTTCGAAGATGGCGCGAATGCCGCTGCCTTCTTCTTTCACCGACGCGACGGTGGTGTTGAGAAGGATTCCGTCGAACAGTTTTTCCAGCCGCTTGTGGAGTGGAACCACCAGATCACGATCTGCGCCGGGAAGAAGCCCAGGAAGCATCTCCACCACCGTCACACGTGTGCCCAGCGCGGCATAGACCGACCCAAGTTCGAGACCGATATATCCACCGCCAACGACCAGAAGACTACCCGGAATGTCTTCAAGATTCAGGGCGCCGGTGGAATCCATCATGCGAGCTGTTTCAAGCTGCAAAGTCGGAACGATCGCAGGCCGTGAGCCAGTCGCAATGACGATGCGATCGAAGCTGAGCGACTCTTGCGAGCCATCGGTTTTCGTAACCCGAAGCGTCGTAGAATTCTCAAACGCCGCCCGTCCCCGGACGTAATATACCTTGCGCTGTTTCGAAAGCACGCCCAGCCCGCCGGTGAGCTTCTTAACGACGCTTTCTTTCCACGAACGCAAGCGCGCCAGATCGATCTTGGGCGCTGCAAATTCGATCCCCCAATCCTTGGACTGATGCGACTCTTCCAGCAGCTTGGCTACGTGGAGCAGCGCCTTCGACGGAATGCAACCGCGATAGAGGCAGACTCCGCCGGGGTTCAACTCCGGATCGATGAGCGTGACCCTCATGCCGAGATCGGCCGCAAGAAATGCGGCTGCGTATCCGCCAGGACCGCCGCCGACCACTGCAATATTCAAGGATTGCGATTCAGTCATTGGGAGTGGATGAGTTTCCAAGCTTCAAGGTTTCACGGTTGTAACCACTAGCGCTATGCGCAAGAGCATCGGAAGCTGAGACCTTGTCACCTTGAACTCGAAACTCGCAGCTCGCAGCTTTCCTACCCCTGCACCGACAGCAAGAACGGCTGCTCAAACGCTTCCGCGATCCATCGCAAGAAGCGTGCCGCATCGGCCCCGTCAATCAAGCGGTGATCATAGGAGAGCGAGAGCGGCAGAATCAGTCGCGGCTCAAATTTGCCATTGATCCACTCGGGCTCCATGCGCGAGCGCGAAAGCCCCAGAATCGCCACTTCTGGGAAATTCACGATGGGCGTAAAGCCAATGCCGCCAATGCCGCCCAGATTGGTAATGGTGAAGGTCCCGCCCTCCATATCGGCGGGCGTAAGTTTTTTATCGCGGGCTTTCTTGGAGAGCTGCGACAACTCAACCGCCAGCTCGACAATGTTCTTCTTGTCGACCTCGCGGATCACCGGAACCAGCAGGCCGCGGTCTGTATCCGCCGCCACGCCAATGCTGATGTATTGCTTGTAGACGATCGCTTCCTTCTCAATGTCGATGCTGGCGTTGAATTGCGGAAAGACTTTGAGAGCCGCGGCGCATACTTTCAAGGCGATCGCCGTTATCGTCATCTTGCCGCCCGCTTCTTCAGCTTTCGGGGCAAACCGCGCGCGCAGCTGCTCAAGCTCTGTAATGTCGGCGCGGTCGTGCTGGGTGACGTGCGGAATCGTGTTCCACGATTCGGCCAGATGCTCGGCCGTCTTGCGGCGCACTCCGCGCATCGAGACCCGCTCAACCTTGCCCCACTTGGCGAAGTCCGGCAGATGGGGCTGCGCGAAATGTCCGGCGCGTGGCGGTGCCTGGGCTGCGGTCGCAGCAGCCGACAGCAAGCCTTTCGCACAGGCCTTAACGTCATCCTCGCTGATGCGGCCGCCTGGACCGGTTCCCTTTACTTCGTAGATGTCGACGCCGACCTCGCGGGCAAGTCTCCGTACGTGCGGTGCGGCGGGAATGGCCTGGCGGTTTTCAGTGCCGGCAACTTTGCCCAGTTGCGCGGGCATGCTGAACTGCGGCTCGGCCGGAGCATGTGGCTGATCGGGCGGTAGGGCTTGTTCCTCGGTCTTGCCTTCGGCACGGATCGCTGCCTGGAACGCCAACCGTGCCCCATGCTGTCCGGAAACATGCTCCACGGGCACGTTGCGGGAGCGCCCAGTCTCTGCTTGAGCCGATGCTCCGCCCTCCAGGGTGAAGATCACCTGCCCAACTTTGACCTTCTCGCCCTCCTTTACGTTGACGTCTTTTACGACTCCGCTAACCGACGACGGCACCTCGATCACGGCCTTGTCGGTTTCCAACTCCATCACCGGCTGCCCTTCGGAAACCTTGGTGCCGGGGGAGATCATCAGACGAACCAGCTCACCTTGAGAAATATTTTCTCCCAGTTCGGGGAGTTTGAATTCGCTGGCCCCGGACCCCGCGACAGGAGTGGAAGGAGCGGCGGTTGCCGGCGCAGGCGGCTTCGGCGCCGAAGAGGAGGGGGCGGAGGTAGACTCCGGTTGAACCGGCGCAGCCGCTGGCACACTTGTTGCTGGTGCGAGCGCACCCTCGGCTTGCTTAGCAGGTTCTGGAGAATCCTTCGCACCGGCTCCGTTACCCTCGGCACCGTCCACTGTAAAGATCACCTGCCCGACTTTGATCTTGTCGCCCTCTTTGACTCGAATTTCCTGCACGGTCCCGCTCACCGACGAAGGCACTTCCACGACTGCCTTGTCCGTTTCAAGTTCCATGACCGACTGGCCAGCGCTCACACTTGCTCCTGGCTCTACCATCAGGCGAACAAGGTCACCCTGCTCGATGTTCTCTCCCAGCTCCGGAAGTTTGAATTCAATCACCGCGTCGTTCCTTTTCTAAGATCTTGATTTAGAGATCGCGATTCTGTTCATGCACAGCCTGTCGATCGGTTCGAATTTGATCAACTGATCGCCGGATTCGCTTTTTCGGGATTAATCCCGAGTTCTTGAATCGCGCGCTTCACCATGTCGGTACCGATTTTCTTCTCCCGGACGAGCGCCGTGAGCGTGGCCAACACGATGTGCTTAGCGTCGACCTCGAAGAAGTCGCGCAATGCCGCGCGCGCTTCGCTTCGTCCGAAACCATCGGTTCCGAGCGACACCAGTTGTCCAGGAACCCATTTGCCCAGGCTTTCAGGCAGGACCTTCATGTAATCGGAAGCTGCGATGAACGGCCCCGGCGCATCCTTCAAAGTCTGCGTAACGTAGGGAACTTTCGCCGCCTCTGTGGGATGCAACATATTCCAGCGTTCGCAGTCATTGCCGTCGCGATAGAGCTGTTTGTAGCTGGTGACGCTCCACACATCGGCTCCGACGCCATACTTCTCTTCAAGAATCTGCTGTGCCTTCAGCACTTCATACATAATCGTGCCGCTGCCCAGCAGTTGAGCGCGTAGCTTGGAGTCGCTCTTGCTGGATGACTTGAATTTGTACAGACCCTTCAACACTCCTTCGCGAACATTCGGATCCGCCGGCATTCCGGGCATGGGCAGCGGCTCGTTGGTGACCGTCAGATAGTAGAAAATGGACTCCTGATCAACATACATCCGCTTGATGCCATCCTGAATAATGATGGCAATCTCGTAAGCGAACGCCGGGTCGTAGGCAAGCAGGTTCGGCACCGGCAGTGCGAGCACATGGCTGTGACCGTCCTGGTGCTGCAGGCCTTCGCCTGCCAGGGTGGTGCGCCCCGCCGTGCCTCCCACGAGAAACCCGCGGCAGCGCATGTCGGCTGCGGCCCAAATCAAATCGCCGATCCGTTGAAAGCCGAACATCGAGTAATAAATAAAGAAGGGAATGGTGTTGATTCCGTGGTTGGCATACGCGGTACCAGCCGCGATGAACGAGCACATCGATCCGGCCTCGGTGATGCCTTCTTCCAGAATCTGCCCGTTCTTCGCTTCTTTGTAGTAGAGCAGCGTATCCATGTCGACCGGTTCATAGTTCTGACCCACGCTGGAGTAGATTCCGACCTGCCGGAACAACGCTTCCATGCCGAACGTGCGGGCTTCGTCGGGAACGATGGGCACGATCAGCTTGCCGAGTTCGGGATCGCGCAGCAACTTCGCCAGCAGTCGCACGAACACCATGGTGGTCGAGACTTCGCGTCCGTCGGTGCCTTTGTGAAATTCTTCGAAGTGCGAGTTGGGCACAGATTTTAGCGCCGCTGCCCGCACTTTGCGTGTCGGCATATATCCGCCAAGTTGCTGGCGGCGCGCCTGCATGTATTTGATTTCCGCGCTCTCGTCGGACGGCCGGTAAAACGGCGCCTCGTGCAGTTCGTCATCGGGGATTGGAATTCCGAAGCGCGAGCGGAACATTTGCAACTCATCTTCGTTCAATTTCTTTTGCTGGTGCGTGATGTTCTTGCCTTCCCCCGCTTCACCCAGTCCGTAGCCCTTGATCGTCTTGGCCAGGATGACTGTCGGTGCGCCGGTATGATCGAAGGCGCAGCGGTAAGCCGCATGCACCTTGATCGGATCGTGTCCGCCCAGCCGCATGCGCGCCAGTTGATCGTCGGAAAGGTGCTCGACCATCTTCAGCAGCCGGGGATCGGTGCCGAACAAGTTTTGCCGGAAATAAGCCCCGCTCTCTACAAAATACTTCTGATATTGCCCGTCGCTGATTTCCCCCAGTCGCTTGACCAGCAGGCCATCGCGGTCGTTCTGAATAAGGTTGTCCCAGTCGGAGCCCCAAATGCACTTAATGACGTTCCAACCAGCGCCGCGGAAAATCGCCTCCAGTTCCTGAATGATTTTTCCATTGCCGCGCACCGGGCCGTCGAGCCGCTGGAGGTTGCAATTCACGACGAAGATCAGGTTGTCTAGCTTTTCGCGCGAGGCCAGGGTGATCGACCCTAGCGACTCGGGCTCGTCCATTTCGCCGTCGCCCAGAAACGCCCACACCTTGCCGCCGGTCGACTGCTTCAGGCCGCGGTTTTCCAAATACTTGATAAATCGCGCATGGTAAATCGCCTGAATCGGTCCCAATCCCATGGAAACTGTAGGGAACTCCCAGAACTCGGGCATGAGCCACGGGTGGGGATACGAACTCAGACCTCCGCCGGGCTTCAGCTCTCGACGGAAGTTTTGCAACTTCTCTTTCGAAATGCGGCCTTCCAGATAGGCTCGGGAATAAATTCCGGGAGCGGCGTGGCCCTGGAAGTAGACGATGTCGCGATCACCGCTTTCCGTTTGTGCCCGAAAGAAATGGTTGAACGCAACTTCGTACAGCGTGGCCGCGGATGCAAAAGTCGAAATATGCCCGCCAATGCCTTCCTGAATCTTGTTGGCGCGAACCACCATCGCCAGCGCATTCCAGCGGACCAGGCTCTTGATGCGGCGTTCCATCTCCTGGCTTCCCGGAAAGGGAGCCTGCTGCCGCGAGGGAATTGTGTTCTGGTAGGGCGTAGTCGCCGAAAATGGCAGGTTAATTCCGGCTTCGCGCCGCGCGTGCAGCGACAACTGCTGTAGTAATCGGCCTGCCCGGTCGGACCCGCCTTTGGAAAGTACATAATCCAGAGAGTCAACCCACTCCCTGGTCTCCAACACTTCTAAGCCATCGGTTTCCATCTGAGCCACGTCTGGTTTCTCCCTGATTGAATGCGCAATGCTTCATCATAATTCAATCGCGAGGATTCTTGCTGGTAAGGGAGGGGAAAGAGCAGGCAAGTTTGAGCTGCCAACGGTGAAGGAGGTATGACGCTCGAGTTAGGCTGTAGGCACAGCTGTCATGGGTGACCTGCGCGTTCGCACGATGATTCCGCCGACAACAATCGCGAGCGGATCGGCCCAATACCATAGAAGTCCAGACAGCGAAGCGATCTCTCCAGTTTTTGCCACCAACCACAGGCAACCTATGCCGGCCATTGCGCAAAAGATGAGAGCCAGCGTCATCGTTGCCACCATCTCGCGCCCCTTGGCAGCCAGCGCGACCATAGAACCAACAAACAGCGAGGCGATGATGTGTCCGATCAACATTCCCCTGAGCAGCCACAGGTAGGCCTGAAAATGACTCGACCAGTACATGAGGTACCTGTCGGTAGCCACTGACAGCGCCTTATCGGGCAACCGGTTGACATACCCGGCTAACAAAAATCCTCCCAGTACGGCGGCGGCTGTCGACCATGGGGCGGCAAGCCATCCCAGGGTGAAGAGGCTTGCGGCAGTCTTCACCGCCTGTCGCCAGTACCAGCGCCGGGCGAAGCCAACCCCCGATCTTGACGCGAGGTTTCGGAATTCCTCAAACAAGTCGCCGACGATGGAATCGTCTTGCGGAACTGTGAACAGATTCACCAGCCATGTGGCAAACCGTGGCGGCTGTACGAATCTTGCTTGCGAGGTCATGAGTAGCTCCCGATCATACCGAGGCCTTCGGTCATGCTGGAGAGTGCCCGCTGTATCTGATTGACAGCCGTCACTCCCTGCGCTGTGACACGAAAAAAGCGCTTTGAGCGCCCGCCACGTTCCGGCGTAGGATCGCTGCGGCGGGATTTGACATACCCTTTTTTCTCCAAGCGATCCAGCGTGGCATAGACAGCGCCGATCGATACCTCACGCTGCGTGCGCAATTCAATCTCCTGCCGTACGGTGACTCCGTAAGCTCGATCTTCCAATCGCAGAAGTGCCAGCATGATGATGTGCTCGAATTCGCCCAGGTAATCGCGGCCAGCCATTATCTATACATTATAGAATAAATCAAGGCTGATTCCCGCGGCCTTTTCTAGCGGGGCCAACCCCACTGGTTTAGAATCTCGTTCTGCGGGCATTCGGCGCAGGAGGCTCCATGTTAAGGATCGTGCTCCTTTTGATTGTGGTAGCCGTGCTGGTGGTACTCGTCCCCCGCCTTTTGTCGCACCCGGCAATGCCCTCAGAGGGAAGCACCGCACCTGACTTCACATTGCCTTCGCAGGAAGGCTCATCGGTAAGCCTGAAAGATTACCGTGGCAAGTGGGTCGTTCTCTATTTCTATCCGAAAGATCAGACTCCGGGATGTTCTCAGGAAGCGCACAACTTTCAGGTCGATCAGCCGAAGTATGCCGAGCGCAATGCGGTCGTAGTCGGCGTCAGCCTCGATAGTGTGGATTCGCACAAGAACTTTTGCGCCAAAGAAGGCCTGAACTTCAAACTCCTTGCCGATACTGACCACAAAGTCACGGACTCCTACGGGACGCTGACCAATTTCGGCGTGGTGAAGTTTGCGGCGCGGCATACGTTCTTGATTGACCCCCACGGCAAGATTGCGAAGGCATATACCAGCGTAGATCCAGTCAAACATAGCGCCGAGGTTCTGGCAGAGTTGGATTCGCTCGAGAAAACCCAGGCTGCCAGTCGCTAGTGAATTTGTCCCGCCGCGTCGGCGTTAGAATTCCGCCTAATTTTGTCTTCCCATCTGAAGCGCCTTGTCCCACAATCCAGCCCACGAAGTACACTGGAAGAATGGCAACGGCAGCCCGCAGCAACGAGCCCAAGGACGAAGTGCGCAGGGCGGCGGCCTACCGCTTCCCGCCTGGCTTTCAGCGCAACCTGCTGTGGTTTGCTTTCCGCCGGTTTCGCCCGGCCAATCCCATCCTCCTGTTTCAGCACCTGGCCGACGAATATGGCGACATTGCTCACTACAAAATCGGATGGAATCACATCGTCTTTCTGAATCACCCCGACTACATTCGCGAAGTGCTTGTAGTGCAGAACGACAACTTCATCAAGGAGCGAACGGTTCAGCGCACCAAGATGCTGCTGGGCGAAGGCATGATCACCAGCGAAGGCTCGAAGCATCGCGCCCAACGTCAGGTGGCGCAGCCGTCCTTTCATCGCCAACGCATCCCTGAATACGCAAGCACCATGGTCGGCGCAGCGGTCCTCGTGCGCGACCGCTGGCGCCACGGCGAGCAGCGCGACATCGCCATCGACATGATGCATCTCACTCTCAAAGTGGTGGCCCAAACCCTCTTTGCAACGGACCTCCGCGAAGAAGTGAACGAACTGGCCAGCGCGATCAACCGCATCATGGGCCTCTACAATTTTCTAGTGATGTTGCCCGCGGCAGAGTGGCTTGTCCATGCGCGGCCGCCCGGGCTAGCTGCATTCGTAAGAGCGCGTAAGCGCATCGATGCCGTTGTCTATCGCATGATTGCGGCTCACCGCCAGCGAGCTTCGCACGCTGGTAGCCTGCTGGATCTCATGCTGGCCGCTTCGCCCGACCAGAGCCCGGCCGCCGAACAGTCTCTGCGCGATCAAGTCATCACGATTTTCCTGGCCGGTTACGAAACCGTGGCGAACGCGCTCTCCTGGACCTGGTATCTGCTCTCGCAAAATCCCGAGTGCGAGCACCGTTTCCATCTCGAAATTGATCGCGAACTCGAGGGCCGTTTGCCCTCATACGAAGATGTTCCTCGCCTGCGATACGTAGAAATGGCGCTGGCGGAATCGATGCGGCTCTATCCTCCGGCGTGGGCGATGGGCCGATACGCGCGCCATGATTTTCAGTTAGGCGACTTTGTCCTGCCCGCTAAGACGACCGTGCTCATGAGCCAGTTCATCACCCATCGCGACGCCCGTTTCTTCCCCGATCCGCTGCGCTTCGATCCAGAGCGCTTCACCCCCGAAGCCAGGTTGCGACGGACGAAGCTGACGTACTTTCCGTTTGGCGCCGGTGTCCGCCAGTGCATCGGCGAGTCATTCGCATGGATGGAAGCAGTGCTCCTCTTGACGACGCTCGGACAGAAGTGGAAATTGCAGCTGGTTCCAGGCCATCGCGTTGAGCCGGAACCGCTTATCACCCTGCGTCCCAAGTACGGCATGCGGATGCAACTGGAATCGCGGGACTCGATCAGCCGGGAATAACCTCTTGCCTACTTCTCCGCCAGATACATTTCGGCGACATGCCGGCTGATCTTTCCCGGTTCGGCGTCCGCCAGGTTGGTGAGCACGACCACGGTCAGCTGGTCGTCCACATAGCGGTCGATAGCAGTCTCGAATCCCTGCCACGATCCGTCGTGGTGAATGCACCTGTGACCTTGTCGATCCTCGATGAACCAACCAAACCCGTAGCCGCCGGTGTTCGGCCGGCCATTGTTGGCTCGACCATTTTTCAGTTTGACGGGAGTCCACATCAGATCGAGGCTTGAGCTCTTCAGAAGCTTTTCGCGGTAGAGGGCGGCATCCCACTTGGCCAAGTCGAGAATTGAGAAGTAGAGGCTTCCGTCGGCGGTGGTATTCACCATGGGAGCCACCCACTCCTGGTTTTTCAATTCGCCTTTCACCAACCGGTAACCCGCGGAGCGATTCGCAACAATATCGGCTTCACTGATAATGCGTGTCGACCGCATGTCGAGCGGTTGAAAAATCCTCTGCTGCAGAAAGTCACCGTAGAACTCTCCGGTCACCCGGCGAATCAGGATGCCGAGAGTCAGGTACCCAAGATTGCTGTACGCCCATTTCGTTCCCGGAGGATAGGCGAGCGGAATGCTCTCCACCAACTTCAACAGCTCGTCCTCGGTCCAGTCCTTGCGGAAATTAAAGTCCTTCGGATAATCGCCAAACCCCGCGGTATGACTCAGCAATTCGCGCACCGTCGCATCCTTCCAGGCCGGCGGAGCATCGTCAAAATATTTCGTCAGCGAATCGTCAAGACCAACCTTGCCTTCTTCCACCAGCATCATGACCGCGGTTGCCGTGAACTGCTTCCCGACAGATCCCGACTGGAACACCGTCTCCGCCGCCACGGGCACCCGTAATTCCACGTTCGCCAGCCCGAAACCATGCGCCCGAACGATCTTCCCCTCCTTCGCGACGAGAAGCGACAGACCAGGAATATGCTGGCGCTCCATCTCCGTCTGGATGTATTCGGTAACGGCACCCGCGGTCGCAGGATTTTGCGCCTGTGAGCCGAAGGCGAAAAGGAGAAGCAGGCCAAGCGCCAGAATAGGGAATGCGGACGATCGGCGAAGGCTCATGTGTGGAAGACAGTTGATTGCGGCGTTGAGTTTACAGGCAGACGCGACCTTCCGGCAAGATTTTCTTGCGGTCGGCAGAAACAAGTAGTTGCCGTCCCAGTCTCTCACACCCGAATCGCAAAGCGGCTACTTCCGCTCAGCAGAAGTATCATCCAGTCGGTGCGCCCCCGATCGGCGTATTGCGAAAAGAATCGCCCACCCGATCAATCCTGTGCGGCATAGAACATTGCCAGTCCTACCACGACACCCGGCAGCCACGTCGAGTGCACCGAATGAATCGTGCCGGAATCGCTTCTCCGGTTTGAATCGCCCATATAACGCCGGCCAAAATGATCGTCCTCGGTACAGCGGTTGCCTTGGGAAAGCGGAATTCGGTACGCCTCGTAAACCTCCTGGTTCGAAACCACAGCCAGGTAGAGTCGCCACCCGCCACCTCTTTCCAGCGTTCGCGAAGGGCCCCAGCCAGGACTCCCGCAGTTTCGCGGAAGTAAAACACGCTGCGCGCGGCCATCCCTATGCGTTGCGGTGGCAGTTGGCGCAATGTGGCAATCATTTTGTCACCCAAGCGCCCGCGGTCGACGGCCGGGTAACGCCGCATTCAATTGGGATCGGAGGGGAGCATCGCTTACGATTCCTTGACCGCTACCCGCAAGTTCGCCAGCCGCGTTAAATGCTTCATTCGGCCCACTTCGAGTTGCAGGTGGCTGTGTCCGCGCGGCGTCAAACGATACGCTTGCCGTCCGCGCGAACGGTCCTCCGGTTTGAATCGCTCAATCCATTTTTCATCCAGTAGCCGGTTTTCATCCCGTAACTGGCGCAGCGCACCTAGAGGGTGCCGGTGCTGCACGAACTCGTCTCTATACTCGACCGCGGAAGCGGATGATGTGGCGTCGGTCGCGTTTCGATGGCCGGCCCTCCGGCAAAATCTCGAACTCACGCATTGCTTTCCGTTCCGCTGCCACTTTCTGGCGTAATTCCCGGCTCTCTTCGGTTTCGCGGTAGAGCGTTTGCGCTACCGAACCCGGCCCGCGTACCTCACTGAGAAGAAGGACCTCAATCTGAAAATCACCGCCGTCATTGGTCACGCGCAATCGGTCTCCGATGCGCACTTCGCGCGATGCTTTGGCAGGTTGCCCGTTAGACAGAATTCGGCCGAGTTCACACGCCCGTTTGGCCATCGGGCGCGTTTTAAAAAACCTCGCGGCCCAGAGCCAGATATCCATCCGCACGCCATTCATAGACTCATTTTCCTACAAGACAGGGGAACGCCTCGAGGTCAGAAGTGGAAAATCAAATCACTTGCCACTGTAAGCTGATTTTGCCGGCGTCCATAATCGTAAGCCTTCCGGTCCCAGGCGCGCTCGAAACGCAACTCAGGACGTATCTGCACCGTTGAGCCGATCCAATGACACCACGCTATCGAGTTTTCGGAATACCGTGTCGCGTAACCCGTGCGCTGGCCTTTCTTGTCATCGAGATAGTCACTGCGAAAAGAGAGAAAGTCGTGCCCAGAAAGTTCTTTCTGCAGGAAATTCACGATGGCATATTCCGGAGCCGTGCAACGCTGTTCTCCCGGCCGGCAGTACGCGGCATTCGCTCCAGTTTCCGGCTGAATTTTGCCGCCCACGGCTGGCACATCGCGCTCGTACATGTACCAGGTTTCGGTCGCCATATGGACGGTCTTCGAAAACTTGTGATACCAGGTTGCGTCATATTGCTGCAGATTGTTGTACGCGTACTTGCCATCGTTGATGCCGTTGGCGCAGACGTAGAGATTGTCATTGACCGACTTGGTCGTATAGCTCAGGCAAGCCGTACCCGAAGGCTTCGCATCGGGCGTCCAAGGAGAGACGTCATGGCCGCTCGTGATCCCAAACTGTACGAGCCACTGATCGTTCAGCTTAACCGTCGCCATCAGACCTGTGTCGGTGAATGGATCAATCGCATATAACAGCGAGTGGCTGAATATGTAGTTGTTCGGCGCCAGTTGAGCCTCGATGCCGGGCACCGAGATGAAACGTCCCACCCTGAGATTCATCCCCAGCGCAACCTGCGGAATGTAAATATCAACATATTCCAGCGTAGGATCGAACCCGTACTGGCGATGATCGTTCAGCCAATAGCCGCTGCCGTAACCCTTCCCAGTTGTGAAGCGATAGTCGGTACCAAAAAGTGCCGTTACGTGGTACCCCCAATCGACGTGATCGCGTTCGACTGAATCCGGCAAGCGCTCGGCGTAAACAACAAATTGGTTCATCTCAAACCGATTCGAGTAAGCGTCGTTTGCTTCTGGGTCATTGCGATGGGCTGCAGTGCTGAAGTTCAGCGTCGGTTCGATCCATCCATAGACCTTTGTCCGGCTTCGGGCCTGATTGATGGCAGTCATCAGAGGATAGCTGTTCGTATCCGGTTCCCCAAGCACCGGCGAACCGCCGTAGGACCAATCTGAATTCGGAAATGGCGGAGAATCCAATGGCGATGGCAGCCCGCGTCGTACGGGAGACGACGACGAAGGAATTGTTCCTGACCAATCCTGCCGATAAAAATCTGCCCAGCGGGAAAAGAGGCCCTTTGCATCGGTCATCCCTGGCTTCGGAGCATCAGGCGGCGGATGCGATTGTTGTCCATGAGAATGGCCGGAAGAAATGAACAGGCCGCACACGATTAGAGAGAACCACCATCCATAGTTTCGCGTCCCGTGATTGCGGCGCGTTGAAAGGGCGTCATCTGTTAAGGCTGGTCGAGGGATAGGTCGCAAAGGCAGGGAGCCCGTACATAGAAGAAACGAGTAAATTTGGATAACTCACGAATCGATAGCACAGACTAGCACAAAATTACTGACGCCAGGCAGGGGTCCGAGTCGAGAGCTCAGTGTTTACTCGGTCGGTCGAATAAAATGACGTCACGGTTGGTTGTTCTTGCTGAGGTCAAGGAATCATGCCGAAACGTGTGAAGAAACCCGGAGAGCCAAAAACTCAGCCGGAAACACTGAATGGCTGGCAGCAGATCGCGGGCTTTTTGGGAGAACCCACCTCAGTTGTCCAGCGCTGGGCATCAGAGGGAATGCCGATCCGTCGACAGGGCCGGTTCGTGACCACTACTCCGGAAGAGTTGAATGCTTTCCTCGGCAAGGAATCGGGCAAGCCGGTGCATGTCGCGACCGAAGACACCGACCTTACCGCGGAACTGAAACGCGGTCTGTCGTTCGTCCGCGGTGAGAAGCAGCCGGTCGCGAAGAACAACAAGACGTTACCGAAGAAGTCCAAGAGCAAGTGACCACCGCATAAAGTAAAAACTCAAATCTCCCGGCCAGTGCGGACTTTATCGGTCGCGGTGCAACCAAATTGAAAGTCCGATGCTGCTGTCCCAGCTGTCCCAAGCACGACTTGCACCCCCAACAGTCCTGTGTATAATGTCTGCCTCTTGAAGATTTGGGAACCGGCCGAAAAGCAATTCCCCCTACCGCCGGCCTCTCAGTTCGGTCCGTGAAACTCTGCCTTGAGTTCAGATACAGATACAGATAAGGAGAATTGGGTATGAAACCGCTCCGTTACCCAGCTTCTATGGCCGCCGTAACGGGGGTCCATATTTCGTGCCAGTCGCGCGCTGGTCAGCGCACGGCCATGCAAGTACTGCTTTGGTGCGTCACCCTGCTGATTTCCTGCCTGCTCGGCGGTACCGCCTCAGGCCAAGTGTCCGGCCAGAACGTGAACATGGTGTCCGGTACGCAATGGCCATACGGGGATCCGTTCCTGGAACGGCAGGATGAGCCAAGTCTTGCGGTCTCCACTCGAAATCCACTGCACTTGCTGGCGGGCGCCAACGACTACCGCACAGTCGATTTGAACTTGCCCGAAATCGAACCTGGCGAACCGCACTTAACCAATGCCCCGACTGGAGAGCCTTGGGTCGGACAGTACATGTCCATCGACGGCGGTGCTCGCTGGCAAAGCACATTGTTACCGGGTTATCCGCAGGATACCTCGCCCCGGGGAATGAGTTCGCCGTTACACGGGTTCACCACGGCAGCCGACCCAGTCATCGCCTCCGGTACCAATGGGATGTTCTACTACGCCGGGATCGCGTTCAACCGCGGGACGAGTCTCGGGCTTGTATTCGTGGCCCGCTTTATGGATCTGAACAACAAGGAAAACGGTAACATCGCGCAAGATAGTTTTCCTATTCGTTACATCAACACCACCCCCGTCGCATACGGAAGCAACCTCCCCGCTCAGTTCCTTGATAAACCGTGGCTCGCGGTCGACATACCTCGCAGCGGTAATACGTGCAGTTTTACTGTGACCCAGGCGGATGGAACGGCCGTCCGCCAAACCATTCCCGCAGGGAACGTGTATGTCGCTTATGCAGAGGTGTTGACCGGAAGCGCCGGCGAGACTAGCACTATCTATTTCAGCCGATCCACGAATTGTGGTTCCAGCTGGAGTCCCCCTGTACCGATCAGTCAGGGATTCTCTCTCAGCCAAGGGGCAACGATACAAATCGATCCCGAGACCGGGATTGTCTATGTTGCCTGGCGCGTGATTCACAATGGAACACAGCACCCGAATGACGGGATCGCGATTACCGCCTCGCTTGATGGTGGACACAGCTTTCTGCCCGCGATCAGTCTGGTGAGTCTGCCACCCTTTAATTTCAATAATCCGAATGCTCCCGCATTTTTCGATCAGAACACCACCGCAACCAGTTTCCGGACAACCGCGTATCCCGCGTTGGCCGTGGCCGATAGTGGCATACCCTTTATCCCCGGGCCTCTGTACCTGGCGTGGTCCCAACGCGGATTGGGACCGAACGGCGAAGCCAGGATCATGATGCTCGCCATTCCCGGGAATGGGAGTTTCGGCTCGGGTGGTTTTAAGCCACCAACGCCATTTCCGGTGGATAACGGCGCGATTACCAACGATATCGGCGGAACGTTCCCCGCGTTGACGGCCGGGCACCAGGTGATGCCGACCATGACGTTCAACCAGGGCAAACTGATGCTGCTCTATTACGATCTGCGTCAGGATCACAGCATCGGCGAGTTCGCGCCCAACATCTCAAACGGCCAGTTCACCGCCGATGCCATGGGGAATTTTTTCGAGGAGACTCGAGATGAGGTCGCTGAATCCCCTGCGCCTTCCTACTCACCATACTTTATCGATGATGCGGGTCTGACCGTACGCCGGCATACGCTCGACCTTGTGTTGGCGCAATCGAACGGAAGCCCAATCCCGGCATTTAGCTATACGCGCGTCAGCCACTACGATTTCGGTCTGTTTGAAGGAGAGTCCGGCGGTGAGACTGCGCCCTTTCATCAACTGAAGTTTGATCCTCCGAACCTGCCAATGTTCATGCAGGGAACCGGAGCGTTCATGGGAGATTATCTGGGCTTGTCCGGGCAACCGTTTGTGCTGGTCAAATGCGGCAACTCACAATGCTGGACGTACAACAACCCCTCGCCTCCAGGGGTAGCTGGTAAATTCTATGCGGCCCCCAAACCGGCCCCAAGTTCAGCGGTCCACTTCGCTACGTGGACCAGTAATCAGGATGTGATTCCGCCGGCCGACGGACAGTGGGACGCCTACACTGCGATCGCAACCGGAACCAGCGTCTACGACAACACGAAGACCGTCCCGACCTGCCAACCGGGAAATGAAGGCGATCGCAACCAGAATGTCTACGCAAGCCGCATCAGCCAGGGACTTCTGGTTTCATCGCCCCAAGTCTCAAAACCTCTGAGTACCTCGATTCAACGTGGCTTCGTGATTCTGGTCGAGAACCAGACGAGCGGCCGAGCCTCGTCAGGTTTCGTGAACTACTTCCGCCTGACGATTGCTAACCAACCACAGAATGGGTTTGCCTCGTTTGCGCAGTTCGTTCCCCCCAGCCCCGTTCCCAGCCCGCCCTTCCCCAGCACAAATAATGGGGTGGCGTTCCCTTTTAAAAGCATCGATGTGGCGATTGCACCGCACACAGGAATTGCGCGTACCGTGTTTGCCGTGTCGAGCAATGCGACCGCCAGTATCCTGGTAAACGTCAATGAGATTACCGGCCTCGGAGGCACGGTACTCTCCGGAGGGCTCTCTGCTTTCCTTCTCTTAAACGCTGATGGCACTGTCCCCACGACCCTGGTCGATCCAAACGGACAGACTGGTAGCAACAGCATCACCGATGTTGAGGTGTACAACCCGAACGTGAGCGCGCCCAATGTCAGTGCGCCGAACGTGAGTGCCCCGAACGTGAGCGCGCCCAATGTGAGTGCGCCGAACGTGTCCGCCCCGAATGTGAGCGCACCGAACGTGAGTGCTCCCAATGTGAGCGCACCGAACGTTAGCGCGTACGGAGTTGCCAATCCTAATGTGAGTGCGCCGAACGTCAGTGCTCCGAATGTCTCGGCGGCGCCGCCCTCCGACGGCACTTTCAGCGTCACCAATAATGGCAACACCACAGCGTCCTACAACCTCGCGCTTACCGGCAGTACACCAACGCCACTGCAATTGCTGCTGTCACAGATTTACATGACACCGCAAACCGACGGCCAGTGCCACCTCATCACGCAGCAGCAGAATATAACCCTGGCAAATCTCCCCAACGCGCCTTTCACTCCCGTCAGTCAGTTGGGTAATCCAAACGTGAGTGCTGCGCCGGTGAGCGACACGACATTTTCGCTGGGACCGGGAGACACGGCCTACATAACAATTCGCGGCAACGTTGATATCCCCACCATGCAGCGGATCGTGACTCAAGTTACTCCGGTGGTGATTCCGCAGGCCATCAACAGCAACAACACAACGGCGACGACGCCACCTATTATTTTTTCGCCGCTCGCGATTCTCACGCCTTCTCTTCCGCCCACGGATCGCCTCGACGCAGGTTACTCCGTCCAGTTGACGACTATGGGTGGACGGCCAGGCGCCAAGATTTGGACGATTACGGCCGGTGCCCTCCCTCCCGGAATCAGTCTTAGCCCTGCCGGCTTGATCTCCGGCCAGGCCACAACGCCAGGGAGTTATCCTGTAACCATCCAGGTGGCAGATGGGAACTCGCCGCCAGATATTGCTTCGCAGGCCTATGTCCTGGACGTCAGCGTGACGCCTTTAACGGTTCAGTTTACGTTTCCACCGAACGACGGAATCGTCGGCCAGAACTATACTGCAACCCCATTAACTGTGACAGGTGGAACGGCTCCCTACAGTTGGACGGCTGCGAACTTGCCCCCCGGCTTGTCCATCAATACGAGCACCGGCCAGATCACCGGAATCCCAACTACTCCGAATCCATCGGGTTCCAGCGTGGTTGTTACCGCGACGGATGCTGCCACGCCACCGGAGTCGATTTCGAATACCAGCACTATCCGCATCGGAGCTGTCATTCAGATTTTTCCGCCCACCCTTCCGAGCGGCGCTATCGGCGTTCCCTACTCCGCGCAGCTCACGGCCACGGGCGGTATTGGGGCACCGGTTTTCGGCCCTCCAATTTTGACTGGCGGCGGAGCGTTGAGCAGCAATGGGCTCATAACGTTCGCCAACCCGCAAGCGTCCAGCATCAGCTTTACCGTTTCAGTTCATGATCAGGCGAACCCGGCTCAGTTTGTGACCAGCGGCACCTACACCATTGCGTTCGCCAACGGTGTTGCAAACTTGTCTTTCGTAACCCAGCCGACCAACACCCTAGTCAACCAACATATAACGCCCGCTGTCCAAGTCAGAGCACTGGACAATACCGCGGCTGTAGTCCCGAATCTCGCGATCACCCTGACGTTGAATTCGGGCCCGGGAACTCTGGGCGGGACCTTGACCCAAATGACGAATGCGGCCGGCATCGCGACCTTCCCGGATCTTTCAGTCAGCGCGGTCGGAACTGGCGATACCTTGCTCGCCACGGCTGGGGTTGTAACTGCACCCTCGGCAGCCTTTAACGTTACGGCGGCGCCCGCGTGCGCTCCGGTTCCTTTCCCTCCGTTGAGTTGGTACCCGATGAATGGGAACGCACTCGACATCCGGGGAGGCAGACCGGGCACGCTCGTGGGCACCGGTGGCCAGTTCGTGGCCGCCGAGGTTGGTCAGGGATTCAAGAGCGGCGGGGAAGGCAGCCTCATCGCTCTGCACACCACGCCGTATTTGACACCTGTCAATTTCACCGTCGGCGCGTGGGTTAGGGTCGATGCTTTGACCAACGATGCAACCGAGCAGATCGTGTGGCAAGGTGATAGTAGCAACCTCGACCGCACCACGACTCCGTACTCTCTGGCAGTGCTGGGTAATGGGAGCACCCCGTGGGTCACGTATAACTCCAATGCAACCATAATCGGTACCGCCGGGCCGGGAAAGGTCGTTGCTACGATTTCCGACGGCCTCAATGAACTGGATATCTTTTCGAATACAGCGCTGACGCCGGGAGTGTTCTACTACATCGCGCTTACTTGGAACGGTCCTGCGCAGGGCGCAAGCATCTGGATTAACGGAACGCTGGATCGAACTGGAGCGGGTTCGGCGAAGGGAGTGGCCACGCCTACCAATCCATTTCAGATTGGCGGAATTGCAGGCGTTCCCGGTTCTGAGTCCTTTAATGGCGTGATTGACGAGTTGCAGATCTTTGGCACTGCGCTTACGCACTCGCAGATTTCCGCCATCTACAATGCCGGCTCGGGCGGAGAATGCCAGAGCATCTGGTTCACCGAAAGCAACGGTCCGACCAATAAGATCGGCGTCATCGCTCCTGGTGGCACGAACCCCGTTGGCGAGTTTGCGCCTCCGACTGCTGCCAGCTTCCCCTACAGCATCAGCGCGGGTGATGATGGGAATATCTGGTTTACTGAGAACACCCCGAACAATATCGGCGAATTGGCCTTTGTCGGCGGCGGAATGGGCATCGGTGAGTTCCCGATTCCCGATGGCAATCAGTACGGGGCTGTAGGTATTACTAGCGGACCCGATGGAAATCTGTGGTTCACCGAAGGCGCAGTGCCCACTCCCTCGAGCCCCTCCTACGTCGGCAGCATTGCAGGTGGAACGATCACGCTGTATTCGGTTCCCACACCAAACAGCGGTCCGTGGGGCATCACCGCAGGGCCCGATGGCAATCTTTGGTTCGCGGAGATTGGCAGTGGAAAGATTGCTCGGATGACCACGGGCGGCTCTATCCTCGAGTTCCAGCCCACAACCGCCGGAAGCGGACCAGCGTTTATCACTGCAGGTCCGGATGGCAACCTCTGGTTCACGGAGTCTAGCGCTAACAAGATTGGAGTGATGAGTACAACCGGCGTGACTCTTAACGAGTTTCCGGTTCCCACTGCGAACAGCCGTCCATGGGGAATCACGTTAGGTCCGGATGGCAATCTGTGGTTCACTGAGAACAACGGTAACGCTAACAAGATTGGCAGAATCACTCCGAATGGCACGGTCACTGAGTTCCAGGTACCCGGGAGCCCGGAATTCATCACAACCGGACCCGACAGTAACCTCTGGTACACGGATTTCACTACGGGAGAGATTGGCAGAATGACTCCTGTCGGAACCGTAACCGAGTTTCCGGTTCCTACATCCAATAGCGGTCCCTGGGGCATTACCCTAGGGCCCGACACGGCGCAGGCTCCGGCACCTCCGGCGCCTCCGACGAATGTCACTGGCAGTTCCCCCTTCGGGGAGCCGGTCATCAGTTGGACAGCCAGCACCAGTTCGAATGTGGTTGGTTACAACGTGTATCGCGCTACCAGCCCGAGCGGGCCGTTTACATTCGTGGGCACCACCGCGTCCACTACCTTTACTGATAGCAACGCGCCTGGTGCTTGTGGTGGCACGAACTACTACTATCTTGTTACCACGGTAGGAGTCGGGAACGCCGAAAGCACATTCTCGAATGAGACGAGCGCGATCAATGTTAATGGTCCTTGCTGATCTGCCTCTCTACCAAAGGCGGCGTCGTTTCTGAAGGGCTCGAGGCGATCCTAATTTGATGACAAGCGGCGGCGGGCATCCGCAAGTAGCGGATCCTGGCCGCCGTTCTTTATCGCCACAAATGCTTTGTATGATTCCGCGGCGGCGGGGCTATTCAGTCCTTCTTGCGCACGTCCGAGATAGTAGTACACAGCAGGAAACAGATAGTAAGTCGGCGATTCGTCTAGAAACAGAGCAGTTGCTTCACCGCGGCGCTTCAGACACATTTCCAGTTCGGAATCGGCTTCGGCAAATGCTCCCGCCTCGACGTAGGCCCGACCAGCGTCGAAATGCCCCATCCACGTATCGGCAATCTTGCGCGAATCGAGAAACAACTTCAAAGCCTCCTGCGGCCTGGCGCGCTTCAACTGGATCTCTCCCTCGATCAATTTGCCGTACGCCTGGGGATCCGCGTCCAGCCGGCTTCCGAGATCATGTGCGATTGTCATAGCCTTCACATCCTGGTTCGCGCCAATGTAAGCGCGCGCCGCCCAGAACTGAACTGATACTTCGTGACTGGCCGCTAATGCCTGTTCGGCAGAACGCGCCGCCTCCGCGAGCTTACCTGCGAGCAATTGTGCCTGCGCAAGGGTGGCGAGTTTCACAGCTGTGCCGTCCGGGTTCTTGTTGGCAGTATCGCCGTCGATCCCAGGCACGAGAGTTTTGATCGCATCTTGCGTGCGGCCCTGATAGAGCATTGTGTCCGCCAGTCCGGCCTGGGCCACCGAAACCCCATCCGGACCGAGTTTTTCAAGCTGATGATAGGTGGTACTCGCCTCGTCAGGATGCCCCAACGCCAATTGAGACAGTGCTGTGCCGACGTATCCGAGTACGAGAGTAGGGTTCATCTGGATAACAGTGAGTTGCTCTCGGATGGCGGCATCAAAATCCCCGGCATACATTGCGTAGAGTCCCACATTGTTTCTCTGAATCGTATTCTGGGGATAGATCTGAATGGCCCGCGTGCCTTCTTGTAGTGCGCGTGCCATGTCGCGGCGATAAAAATACGCGAGCGCCAGGTTGGCCACTCCAGTGTTGTCGGCGGGATAGCGGGCAACCAACTGCTGCAACTCTTCAAGCGCCTTATCCGGTTCCCGTGCCACAAGATAGTAGGCGCCGCGAGTTCTGTATTTCTCGCGCTCGCTCATGTGGTCGATCTTGGATAGCGCGAGCTTAAAGTACTTCTCGGCCTGCTGCGGTTGCTTCATGTTGTTGTAAACCACTGCCAGCACAACATAGGCGCGGCCAAGTTCGGGATCGAAGCTTAGCGCTTTCAACGAGTGATCGATGGCATCGTTGTAGTTACCGCTGAACTGCCCGACCTGCGCCAGAGCGTATTCGTGCGCTGCTTCCAGCGACCGTGTCGTGTAGGTTTCCGCTGCTGCCAACTGGACCGATTCCGGAGTGTTATCACCTAGCGCCTTGCGAATGCGGGCTGCCACTTTGCCCATCGCCATGAGAACATCCTGCTTCGCAACTCGCTCGGAATCAGTGGTTACGACTCTTCCTGTCACTCCATCGATGGCGCGAACCGTAACTCGATACTGATCTCCTTCGCGCTTGATGTCACCCGAGATCACGCTGCTGATGCCTTCCCGGGTGGCCACGAGCCTTGCCAGTTGCTCATTCAATTGCGTGGCACCGGGCTGCAGCGCGCCTGCGATCTTATGGGCCCGGACTCGATTGAAGGAGCTAATGAAGGATGCACCTTCCATTGCGACGCTGAAGGCGGGCTCCAGCGTCTCATCGAACACCGGGTCCGACGTCTCGTTGCTAAAATCCGAGACCAGTATTGTTACGGGCGCATGCGGTGTGGCCTCCGGCTTCCAGATTTTGTTCTGAACCAGAAAAACCGTAGCGAACAGCAGCAGAACGCCAAGCAAAGCCGTCAAGCCTCGGTAGACCCCAACTTCCGGCGCTCGCCGGAGTGTGCGGGTCGCAACACTTGCATCCGAGGGCTGGATCGCTTCGAGGTCCGCCAGCAACTGCGCAACGCTCTGATAACGGTTCCGGCGGTCGGGTTCCAGGCACCGGCTTGCGATTGTGCTCACCGCGCGCGGAACCGTCTTTTCCGCTGTACTTGCAGGAACGGCGCGCTCCTGGCTGCGTTTCATCAGGCTCGCCAGCGCGCTCTCCGCATGGAAGGCCGTTCTGCCGGTCAGCAGTTCGTAAAAGATCAGCCCGGCGGCGTAGATGTCCGAGGTAACGCCAAGCGGTTGGCCTTTTGCTTGTTCGGGGGACATATACTCGAGCGTCCCCATCAGCACTCCGGTTCTGGTCAGTCCGCCTTCTTGCGCGGATTGCGCCAGCCCGAAATCCATGACCAATATTTTCCCCGACTGATCGCGCATCACGTTGGAAGGCTTCAGGTCGCGATGAATGATCCCTTCGCAATGACAGGCATCGAGCGCGCGACAAATCTGCTGCATGATGCTGATTGCCTCGGAGGGGGGAAGCTTTCCTGCTTTTTGCAGAATGTGCTTCAGATCTTCCCCATCCACGTACTCCATCGTGATGAACTTCAGGCCGTCCGCATCGCCCATGTCATAAATTCGCACCACGTTCTTGTGCGTGATCTGGCGGGCAAGAACCAGTTCCTGCTTGAAGCGCTGGATGATCTCGGCTCCCCCCGCGAGGTCGCGGCGTATTACCTTAAGAGCGACGAGGCGGCCGATCTCGGTGTCGCGCGCTTTGTAAACCGCGCCCATACCACCTTCGCCAAGCAGTTGCAGGATTTGGTAACGGCCACCGAGAACATTTCCCGTACTCAACAAGACGTTCAGGCTGGGGATCGTGCCGGACGCGATCGCAGTCAGGTCGGATTCGGGCGGATACGAGGAAGTGACACCGGCGCCAACCGTTGGGCTGTTCGGCTTTCCGTCCGGCATGCCTTCTCGCAGTCTGGGGGAACGTACAACGTCGAATGGCGGGGTGTGAGATACGGCTTCTGCTCGTCCTTGGCCCCCAAAAGACTTGAGTTCGCTGATCTCGTCGTTCTGTCGTGCTGTCAACTTTAGCCAAGTCCAAAACGACTTTTTGGTTTTATCAGCCCTCCCACCGATGTCTGGGAACCTCGACGGACGCTCCTTTCCGCTAGAGGAGCGTTACGTGCATTAATTATGGTTCTGAGGCAAAACTTTGAACCTCAAGTGGATATTTGTCAAGCGAAAATCCGGCATTCAGGGGCTCCTCATGCCCTTTCGACACAGCTCTCCACGATTTTTGCATAGCAGCAAACCGAGCCCGACGGAGAGGCATTGAAGAGGTATCAACGATGTCCCATCGTAGTTTGCCGCATTTCGTTTCCTTTCATGGCCTGCATCGACGATTCCGCAACATCTGCTTTCATCGATCTGAAAACGTTTGATATTCAACGATTGTACAACACGTGCCCGCAATAAACGGCTGACGTCTGCTAGCCCCAGCGAGGTTGTTCATCCAGGTTGAGTTGTGGAACAGGTCCGACCACGGCGCGCTTTGCTGTTCTCCAACCGCTCGCGCACCACTCATTCAGGCAAACTAGGGGCGAGCTTCATAGACAATGTTGAAGGCTGTTTCCGCAGCTCTACGGAAGCGAGTGAACCCCGCCGAAGTCACAACCTCTCGAATGCGAGTCTCGCCAGCCTGGGCACCTAAACACAATCCGATTTCCTGGGACCGTGAGCATGGCGTGCACAGAAGCGTCGAAAAGGAGTAGTAGACCCGACCCACGGGATTCAGATTGTCCTTCAGTTGGTCATTTGCAAAAGGCTCAACAATCATCCAAGTCCCATCCTTAACCAGCGACTGCCTGACGTGCGCAGCTGCCCCGATCGGATCGCCCATGTCATGCAGGCAATCGAAGACAGCCACGAAGTCGTAATTTCTGCCGGGGAACTCTTTTGCTTTCGCCACTTCGAACGTCACGCGATCGGCTACGCCATTTCGTTTGGCCGACTCGCGGGCCGCTTCAATCGACTTGTCGTGGTAGTCGAATCCAAAGAAATGAGATTTGGGGAATTCTTTTGCCATCAATATGGTGGAAGCCCCTTTCCCGCAACCCACGTCGGCCGCCCGCGCCCCCGTCTCTAGCTTTTCTTTGACATCCTGCAAGGCCGGAATCCATGTGCTTGCGAGATTTGCGGCATAACCTGGCCGAAAGAACTTTTCACACCCGTGAAAAACCCCGTCAACATGTTCATGCCAACCCATGCCGGCCCCGCTACGGAACGATTCCGCGATCCTCGGAACCGCCGCCAGCGATCCCAAAGCCAGCTCAAATGCTCCCGGCAGATACGCGGGACTGTCTTCGTTCGCCAGCGCAAAGGCCTGTTCTTCGCTGAGGCTGAACTTGTTTGTCTTTTCATCGTAGGTGACGTACCCGCCCGCAGCTTGTGAAGCCAGCCACTCGCGCAAGTAGCGCTCGTCCGTCTGCGTTCTGGCGGCGAGCTCCGCGGAACTCATTGCTCCGCGAGCGAGGGTTTTGTAGAGTCCCAATTTTTCTCCGATGACGACCATTCCCGTATGAACGGCGGCGCCAAGATCAGTAACGAACTGGCCGATAAAAGCGTTCAGTTTGTTCATGTCGATAGCCGGAACCTGTGCTGTGCTCATTTTGTCTCTCTCCTTTTTTTTGAAGTCGTGCGATGGTGCGGGGCAGCCCCTTCGGTCCGGCAGGCAGATCGAAAGGGCTTGCTCGGCGCGGATGTAACCTTGACTAAGGGGTGGTTTGGCCGACGAATGACTGGCACGAAACGTTGGGGTGCCAGTTTACGAATGCGCCTTTGGGATTCTCCTTCCACGCCCACACATGCAGCGTGTAGAACGCCGGAAGTCCGAAGCGGTTGGGACTCTCGAAGTAATGAAAGATCTGTCCCATGAGTTCCGGCGTCTTGCCCGGATGCTTCGCGTCCCACGCGTCGGCGATAACCAGATAGTCGGCGCCGGTCAGTTTCAGATCTCCGTTTGGCAACGCCTCGTAGAGCACAATCTGCGGACGCGTGGCGTCCACGATGCCATCGCCCACCAGGGTGTCATTCACATAGTGGAGACCCATGGCTCCAAAGTCGTCACCGCTCACGCAACCAAATTCAAGGCGATACCCTGCGTTTTCAGCCGCTCTCACATCCCTGAAACGCTCGGTCGCTTCCCTGACAATTTTGAGGAGTGTGCTCTGCTTGCTCTGGTCCGTTGCCGGTTCTTGATTTTGCTGAGTCACATTGTGGTTGTGGCTGTCTTGCGACAGGGCGCGCAAGGGACATACGCTCACGAGAACGAGAGCGATCATCGAATACTGCAATTGGGTCGCGAATTGTCTGACCCTCATTGGAATCTGAGCTGTACTCATTTGGACTACTCCTTTTGCGAATTGGTGGTCACGTTCCATTGCTGCTTCTGCTGACAGCTTCTTTGGCAACTTTGCTAGAATCCGCTCTGTAGCGGCTCAGCTGGGTTGTTCCTGCGGGGCGCGCAACAGGGTGCTGAGCCTCGTTCAGCAATTGCAAAGTAGCAAGCATCAAGACGCGAAGTAACGAAACAACGCCGAAGAAAAGCCAAAAGTCAGTACCCACAAGCCTTCCTGGCTTTGCGGAAACCGGAGCACACTTGGAAACCAGCCCCCTAAACTATCAATTTGGCGAGTTCACTTTGGACCTCGTAAGGGGATGTGTGTTCAGGTCGGGTGAGGAGATCAAGCTTCGCCCAAAAGTGTTTGAGACGCTCAAGTACCTGGTAGAACATCCTGGACGGCTCATCGGAAAACAGGAATTGATGCAGGCGGTGTGGCCCGACGCTTTCGTTACCGATGATTCCCTGGTTCAGTGCACCCTCGAGCTGCGCCGCGCCTTGGATGATCGCCGCCAGCAATTGCTCAAAACTGTGCCTCGGCGCGGCTACCTGTTCACCGCCGACGTGATTCAACGCTCGACCGAACCAGAGCATCTCCCTGTAACCAATCCTTTTGACTCGTCCGACGGACGTGACGTGTCCTCGACCAAGGATGGCGGGAAACGCCACGGTCTGCCGATCCCCCGTACTTCGCTCGTCGGACGGGAACAACAAGTGGCTGAAGCGACCGCGTTGCTGCTCCGAGAAGATGTTCGCTTATTGAGCCTGACGGGTCCTGGAGGTGCCGGCAAAACGCGCTTGGGACTTGCTGTAGCCGCCTCGATGGGAGACCGATTTACGGCGGGTGTTCAATTTGTTAGTTTGTCGGCCATCACAAATCCCGAATTAGTCCCAACCGCTCTCGCGGACGCGCTCAAAATCAAGCAAATCGCCAACCGCAGCGTTCCCCAACTGATCGGCGATCGGCTCCAGAACTCAGGTCCATTCTTGCTTCTCTTGGACAACTTCGAACAGGTACTCCCTGCCGCCACCGTAGTGGCCGAAACTTTAGAGGCCTGTCCATCTCTCAAGATACTTGTCACCAGCCGATCCTCCCTGCGTATTTACGGCGAACAGGAATTCCCCGTCACTCCCCTTGCCCAGAATTCCGCAGTCGAATTGTTTGTGCAACGCGCCACTGCGGTCTGGCCCGATTTCGCAATTACTCAAGAAAACACAGCCGTGGTTCAGGAAATCTGTTTGCGCCTGGATGGACTGCCGTTGGCGATTGAGCTCGCGGCTGCCCGAACAAGGGTTCTGTCTCCCAGCGCCATCCTTGATCGGCTGCAAAGCCGCCTGCAATTGCTGACGGGGGGTGCGCTCGACCTGCCTGAGCGGCAACAAACGCTTCGCAAGACCATTGATTGGAGTCACGGTCTACTGAACGAAGCCGAACAGAAACTGTTCCGGCGGTTTGCAGCGTTTGTCGGCGGATGCACGTTGGAGGCCGCGGAAGCTGTTTGTAACACCCGGCGCGATCTCGGTATCGATCTCTTTGACGGCCTCTCATCTTTGATGGACAAGAATTTGGTGCAGCGCCTGGACCGGGCTCAGAGCGAGCCGCGTTTCGCGATGCTGGAAACGATTCGCGAGTACGCCTTCGAACGCCTTGCGGATAGCGGCGAATTGCCGGCTGCGCGGCGAGCACACGCCGCTTATTGCCTCGTCCTCGCGGAGGAAGGAAATCCCGACCTGACTCCGGTCGATCGGGCTCGCTGGCTAAGGCAATGCGACGTTGAGATCGATAACTTCCGTTTCGCTCTCGACTGGCTGTTTCACACGAACGATCTGGACTGGAGTTTGCGGCTCTGTGCAGCTCTATTTCGCTTCTGGGACATGCGGGAGCATCTGACTGAGGGTCGTGCGCGGCTGGAGACGGTTCTCCGCCTGGCCGGCGCTGAGCGCACCGAAGAGAGGGCAAGGTTATCGATTTTTCTCGGCGCCCTAACGTCGGCGCAGGGTGATTATCCAGCTGCCGAGCGTTTCCTCGAGCAGAGCCTCTACCTTTACGAAGAATTGGGGGATCAATCGGGCATCGCGGCGTCTTTGAATGCTGTGGCGATCACCGCGCGGGATCGTGGTGACTACCAGTCTGCGCAGAGCAATTTTGAGCGCAGCCTTGCCTGCTGGCGCATGCTGGCCGACCGCCTGGCAATCGCTCGCTGTCTTCACAACCTTGCCAATGTGGTTAAAGTTCGAGGGGATTACCCACACGCTCGATGGGCACTTCGCGAGGCAACCGAGATTTTCGAGGAACTTGGTGATCGTAATGGTGCCGCCTGGTCCATCAACCAGCAGGGGGATATCGCCCGCGCGGAGGGCGAGATGGCTGTCGCTCGAGCACTGTATCAACGTGCCCTCTTGGCTTTCCGCGAGACCGGAGACCCGTGGGGTTCCGCGCGTTCCTTAACAGATTTGGGCTCCATCGACGGCGAGCAGGGAGATTATTCTGCTGCGCACGCGGCGTACCGTGAAGCTCTGGAGATCTTTGCCGGTTTAGGGCATCGGCGTGGCATGGCGCGGGCACTGGAAGGTTCCGCGTGTTTGTCGGTGGCGCAAGGGCACGCCGCGCGAGCGCTGACGCTGGTTGCGGCCGCCGCAAATCTACGTCGTCAGATCAGCGCTCCTCTGCCCCAAGCGGAGCAGTTTAAACTCGATCGGAGACTGCTCTATGCCTGGAAATCGCTGACTGAAACAGAAGGGAAAGACGCGTGGGCTGCAGGTTCTGCAATGAGCCTGGAAGAAGCCGTTCAATACTCTCTGGAGGAGCCGAGTTCGACTACGTCACGTTAACAGGGTCAATGAGACGGCGGACGGCGGCGACACGATCGGCTGGAATACCTGTCCTTCGGGCATGCTCCCGGATGCTGTTCTCGTCTGGCGCGAGGTAAACGCAGTAGACTTTGTCTTCGGTAACGTAGCTGTGAAGCCACTGAATCTGCGGCCCCATTTCCTTCAACGTCTGCAATGACTTCAGTGCGATGTCCCGGATCTGCGTCTCTGACAGCGCTCCGGCGCCAGGTATTTCGCGCTCGATCACGAATTGAGCCATAATCGTAGAAGTCTAGCACCAAATCAAACCGGACCGCCCACTGGTATGGATTCCGTACCTCGGAAATTATGAAGGTCTGAAGTTGGAGGCGCGGGTCGGAATCGAACCGACGGATAAAGGTTTTGCAGACCTCGAGGTAACACCTCTAACCTGCTTATTTTCTATGTCCCTCGTTCGCCATCGTCGTCTTTTGTCGTAATTTTGTCGTACTACCCGGCAGCTCGTTAATCCGCCATCCATTCCGAAACAGCGACCATCCAATTGAAAGTCCGGAGGTCTGACGATGCCGCATGTTCTTCCAAGGGTGACGATAGCTGAAATCAGTGCCGACCAAAATGTATGCAAGATCGTTTACGAGAATAATTTCAACCTCCTTAACGTCGCCTTCACAGGGGCGTCCAGGGCTGAGGCGGAAAAATCGCGACTCCAAAGAGTGAGATAGATCCAGGCGTTAGAAGCCTCGAACGTGTGCAACCTTACGGCTGCTCAGAACGCGAAAAGGGACTTCGACGAATGCAAAGGCGGCGCCGAGCGAGCAGAAGAAGATGTGAAGAACCTGAAAAACGAATGGCGCGGGTTCAGGGCTGTTCCCGCAGGAGGAGGGTCCCGAATTTCCGGATTTTCCGAGCACAGGACATGTCTTGTAACCTGTAGGAGAATGAAGGGACTAACCTTAGTCGGGGAGTGGCTCCGCCTGGGCCGTATTCAAGGATAGTTGATTCGTTGATTTGGTGGTTCGGTGAGGCCGTCAACATCGAAAGCGAGAATCGATCGCATGAGTCTGACACGTAGAGACTTCGCCAAGCTGGGCGCGCTCTGCCTCGCAGCCCGGTTTGCCCCGAATCTGCATGCCGAGTCCTCTGCCCCTCGGAAGATCGGCTACTGCGTCATCGGCCTCGGCCGCATCGCAGGTCACTTCATGCCCGCCGTGCGCAGCACTACCACCTCCCAGATCACCGGGCTCGTTAGCGGCCACCGAGACAAAGCAGAGCGGATCGCGGCCGAGTACGGCGTTCCGGCAAGCTGTATCTACAACTACCAAAACTTCGATGAGATCGCGCACAACCCGGCCATCGATGCGGTCTATGTGGCGCTGCCCAACTCGATGCACGCCGAGTACACGATCCGCGCGGCCAAAGCTGGCAAACATGTGCTTTGCGAGAAGCCGATGTCAACCAATGTGGCCGCGGCCGACGCGATGATCGCGGCCTGCAAGGCGGCCCGCGTCAAGTTGATGATTGCCTATCGCTGCCACTACGAGCCCACGAACCTGAAGGCGATCCAACTGATCCGCGAGGGCGCGCTCGGCCAAGTGCAGGCCATCGAGAGCACCTTCGGCTTTAACATTGGTCCCGGCGAATGGCGGCTCAGCAAGAAAATGGCCGGCGGTGGTCCGCTCTTCGATGTCGGCATCTATTCACTCAACGCATGCCGCTACCTGACCGGCGAAGAACCGGAGCACATTCAGGCGAATGCGTCGGTCATCGATCACGACGGCCGCTTCAAGGAAGTGGAGGAGAATGTTTCCTGGACGATGAAATTTCCTTCTGGCATCGTCGCCAGTTGCAACACGACGTACGGCGCCAACATGGAGGGCTTCTATCGCGTTCACGGATCGAAAGGCTGGCTCGAAGTCGATTCGGCGTTTGTCTACGAGGGACTGCGGCTGCGCGCCGAGTATGCCGGCACAAAACTCGACGAACTCAACCCGGCTCGCGACCCTTCGCACTTCCAGGCCGAAGCCGAACACTTCTCTCACTGCATCCAAAACGGACTGGATCCGCAGTCGCCGGGCGAAGAAGGTCTGCGCGACATGCGCTACATCATGCAGATTTACCGCTCGGCGGGAATTGCAATTCAAGCCTAATTTAATTTAACCGCTGAAAGTAAGCTGCTGATTCGATGATCCGCACAATTTGCATGTTCCGCTCGGATCGCAAATCCTGTGTGCGTTTTGTGTGCAGTCGCCGATGGAACCCTCTCACCCCCGCGCCATCCTCGCCGGCAGCAATCTCAGGAGCACATTCCCGATCATTCGCTCTGGCGCATCCGATGCAGTCGTCGGCCAGCGTCCGTCCGTTGGTGACGTCGATTGGCCGCGGAGCTGTTGCCGCCGCGCTCGCTGCCGCCACAGTGGGCTGCAGTAGCATTGCCCGCGATCGCAACGG
>Ga0209380_10000078_pt1 | contig 54968 bp, 49 predicted proteins | sample HubBroMetageWFT6_FD_188347 | JGI IMG/M metagenome (GOLD analysis project Ga0209380, IMG submission 188347) | Warmed and freeze-thawed soil microbial communities from the Hubbard Brook experimental Forest, New Hampshire - Hubbard Brook CCASE Soil... | ecosystem: Environmental > Terrestrial >...
AGCTATATCCTGCGTCATAAAGTGCGGTAGTCACGTCATCTCCTTTTTTCAAGCTGGATTTTAAGCGGCGCATGCGCTGGGCGTCTGCGTATTGTCGCGGGGTGATACCCATTACCCGCCGGAAAGCGCGCTCAAGTTGATGTGGACCTAGGCCCACACTCGCCCCCAGCGCGCTAAGAGTCAGACTATTGTTGCTATCGTCTTCAGATTCAGTTCGGATCTGTGCATCAATCCGGCGGCAAACACGCGCCACGGCCTCGCCGCGAGGATCGTGAAATTGCGCAGCACGCGGGCGGCAGCGCTGGCAGGCTCGAAACCCTTTTTGCTCAGCAGCTTCTGGTAACGGGAAAAAGACCACTTGCTCGCGTCGTGGTTTGCGAGAAGCGCACGATGGCCGACAGTAAATTCCGGTGGAACGCACAGCGTAAACGAAAGCGCCATCGGCGCTACGATCGCGTGACTGCACAGCTTGCCAATACGCTTCCATTCCCGGGCGTTCCATTGGTCGCTGCATGCGATTCTTCTTCATTTGTAGTAGCTCTAACTTCTAGACCCAAATTCCGAATTCAAAATTATCGAATCCCGTTTCGAATCGCTATCCGATTCTTGCGTCCAAATTGAAATGAGCTTTCGCCTCCACCTGTGAAATTATGTGCGGAAGCGTACAAACACCTTGGCGACTGAGGGTTACATCATAAGACACTTTCGCCTGTACCCCCGTTGACGGCATAATAGAGGACGCGCATATTCGGATTCCACATGGGGTGGGTTCTGTAACGCTTGGGGGGAGACTGCTATGGGGGCTGCTCCGCAAAGGAACAGACAGCAGTTGGCAGCATCGCCGTTACGCATAGTTGAAACTCAGCCTTTGACGACGTCGGTACCGGCGTTAGGCAAACCCGGGCCGCGCCGCTTCGCTCGTATTCCAACGCATGCCATCGGCGTAGCAACAGAACGCCGCCGAGCACCACGTGCTTTGCTTTCGCTGCCGCTTCGCTTGATTCGAGTGGGAGGAACTGAGGAACCCGTTCCGGTCACGCTCGTTACCCGGAATATCAGCTCCAGCGGGATTTATTTTCTGGCTCCGCGGAAATTTGAGCCTGGAACTGCCATTGAGCTGGAAGTCGCGCTGGTTGAACGTCCTCAAGGCCAGGGAAGCGTGCAAATGTGCACGGCAGCCCACATTATCCGCGCGGAAGAAGTGGACGAACCCGGTTGGCACGGCTATGCCGCGACCTTCGATGACTTTGCGCTTCGCCGCGACGACGTGCTACCACCTCGCTACCAAGCTAGTTAAATCCGGGCTTCTTTAATCGTAAGACCATAGCAAAGCCTTGGGTAGTGGTGCAGTTTGATACCACGCGGCAGGATAGTGGTGCCCGCAGCCGTGATCTCTGGAGGCAAGAATGAAAGCAGCTACGTTTTATCGAATCGCTGCTGTTCTTCTGCTGCTATTTGCCGCAGGACATACGCTCGGCTTTCGCCAGAATAATCCGGAGTGGGGGGTTGACGCCGTTCTTGGGTTAATGCGGTCCGTCCACTTTGACGCGCAAGGGTTCAGCCGGACTTATTGGGACTTCTTCAGCGCGTTCGGATTTTTTTTCTCCGTGTTTCTTTTGTTCGCGGCGGTATTAGCTTGGCTGCTGGGAGGACTTCCGGCAGCCACTTTGGCACGCGTGCGCAGCATTGCGTGGTCGCTCGCCATTTGCTTTGTAGCAGTCACAGCTTTGAGCTGGAGGTACGCCTTCACCACCCCCATCGTTTTCTCAACCCTGATTACAGTGTGTTTGACTGCGGCGGCATGGCTTTCAGGGAGACAGGTTTCCATACCTCCATTGCGATAGTAAGGTGCGCGGATTCAAACTGAACGACTACCAAGCCTTGCGTTTGCTTGCCTGTTTTCGGGGCTGCTGCTACACTGTCGCGGCAAGAGCTACTGCTGCTCCTGCCATACTTCCGCTAAAAGGTTCATCCATGTCTGGACATTCAAAGTGGGCCACAATCAAACATAAGAAGGCTGCTACGGACGCCCGCCGTGGCAAGGTTTTCACCAAGATAATTCGCGAATTGACGATCGCGGCGCGCACCGGCGGAGCTGATCCAGATACCAATCCGCGCTTGCGCACAGCTATTCTGACGGCCAAGGGCGAGAACATGCCCAACGACAATATTGAGCGCGCGATTCAGCGCGGCGCCGGCAACCTGGAAGGCGAGACCCTGGATGAAGTGACTTTTGAGGGTTACGGTCCGGGCGGCGTGGGCCTGCTGGTGCAAGTGGTGACCAGCAACCGCAATCGAATCGTGAGCGAAATTCGCCATATGCTTTCAAAAAACGGCGGCAACATGGCGGAAACCGGCGCAGTTGGCTGGATGTTCGAGCGCAAGGGCGACATCCTGGTTCCAAAAGAAGCCGCCGACGAAGACAAAATGATGAGCATCGTGCTGGACGCGGGCGCCGAAGATCTGCGCGACGATGGCGCGGCTTGGGAAGTGACTACTCCGCCCGAAGCGATGGAGAAAGTCCGCGAAGCGCTGACTGCCGCGGGAATCAAGCCTTCCTCAGCGGAGGTTGGCTTCGTGCCGAAAAATTATGTGAAGCTTACCGGCGCGCAAGCGCAGCAGATGGTGCGCATGATGGAAGCGTTGGAAGACCACGACGACGTGCAGCATGTTTACGCGAATTTTGACATCGACGAAAACGAAATTCAGGCCGCTGTAGCCAGCTAGTTCCCTTCGGGTCGCCCGATACGAAAAAACACTAGCCTTCATTTTAGGCCCGCACGTACACTTGTGCGGGCCGCCATGCATTCAACTCCTGTTCCTAAATTGAAAACGATCTCGCGCGGATTGCGTGTGCTCGGTGTGGATCCGGCGCTTGCCGGCGCAACCGGCTACGGCATTATTGAGTTCGTCGGCCCAACGCCGAGCCTGATACGTTTCGGTTCCTTCAAACTTCCCGCACGCGCAACCCTAGCCGCGCGCCTGTATGAAATCCACTCGCTGATAACGCAACTGGTTGCTGAGTTCGCGCCCGACGCAATAGCAGTGGAATCTGTTTTCACTGCGTTAAACATCAAGACCGCGTTGAAGCTGGCAGAAGTGCGCGGCGTGGTGTTACTGGCCGCGGCACAAGCTTGCGTTCCCGCGCATAGCTATTCGCCTCGGGAAGTGAAATGCAGCGTGGCGGGATACGGGGCTGCGTCCAAACAGCGAATGCAACAGATGGTGACGTCCGCGCTGGGCCTGAAAGAAATTCCCGAGCCCGCGGACGCCGCCGATGCGCTGGCCGTAGCGCTGTGCCATGCGCATCTTGCGCGGGCGCACGAACGCATGGAAGTTGCCATGGCGGTGACGCGTGGCGCAGCCGCTTCGCCCGCAAAGATTCGTGCCGCACAAATCCGATCGCGCAACCAGGTCCGGGCCACCCACGTCTTTCAACCGTGATAGCATCGCTGTCGATGATTCGAGTTTCCCACGATCGGGTCCTAGGGTGTATTCCTAAGGTGTCCTTCGTTATTCTTGTTGCCGCGCTTGGGCTCGCGGCTCCTCTTTTTGCGCGTAACGCGGCAACCAACGGAACTGCAAGGGCAATCATTGCGCCTTCCGGTAGTGCTACGATTACTTACAGAAAGATTTTTAAATCCAGTTATCCCGAGTTCGCCGAAATCAAGCTGGATCAGAGCGGTCACGGCACTTTCGATATTCGTCAACTCGACGAAGAACCCAATGCTCAGCCTTTTGAAGTGAACGCCTCGCTCGCGGAAAGGATTTTTGCGCTCGCCGCGAAATTGCATAATTTTCAGGGTGTGGACTTGGACATCCACCGGCGCATTGCGAATCTGGGCGAAAAAACTCTTCGGTACGATAAGGGCAGCGAGACGCACGAAGTGAAGTTTAACTACACGCTCGACGATTCCGCCAGTCAGTTGATGGCGATCTTTGAGGGGTTGGCCCGGCAGGCCACTGACTTTTCCGACTTGGAGCGCACCATGCGCTACGACCGGTTGGGTGTGAATGACGTGCTGCAGCAAATCGAACAGGATTACAACAACAAGCTCTTCCCGGAACCCGAACGATTATTGGGTGCGCTTGATCAAGTCGCTGCTGACAGTAAATTCATCGATATCGCACGCCAGCGCGCGCGCAACCTCGCCGCAAAGATACGAGCCTCGCACTAGATCGGAAGGCGAATTCCGTTTGTAAGGAGTTTGCGATTTCTTAGGCCGCGGGGATAAGTCTTTGGTTATGTGCGCGCTAAGTCAACGCCTGTTCTCATGGACAGGTTGACACTTTTTACAATTTACCGCTATCCTGAATCGATTTCTTGTTGCAACGTCCGGCATCCCGAATGGGCGTATCTCGCATCTGAACTAACCGAGCCAAATGAAACCAAAAAAACTATTTGCTATCCAGTGTACTGCGCTCCTTACTCTCCTTTCGATCCCCGCGCTGCAAGCCTTCGCACAAAGCAGCGACGCGCAACCGCGCATCACCCAAGCGGTGGACGAAACCAAACTAACTTTATTGAAGGGCAATACCTATCCGCTCGCTCGCCCTGAATATGACAAGGGTGCAGCGCCGCCAGGTTTGCCCATGGAGAACATGCTGCTGGTTCTGAAACGGAGCCCGCAGCAGGAAGCGGCGCTCGACAAGTTGATGGCTGATCAACTGGATAAATCCTCGTCCAATTTCCACAAGTGGCTCACGCCTGAGCAGTTTGGCCAACAGTTCGGCCCTTCAGACCAGGATATTCAGACGGTGACTTCGTGGCTGGGATCGCACGGCTTTCAAGTAGATCAGGTATCAAAAGGCCGTACCGTCGTCGAATTTTCAGGCAATGCAGGCCAGGTGCAGGAAGCTTTTCACACCGCGATTCACAGTTATGTTGTTAAGGGCGAGCAACATTGGGCAAACGTCAACGATCCCCAGATACCTACGGCGCTCGCTCCAGTGGTGGTCGGGATAAACACTCTGCATAACTTCCCCAAGCACGCAGCCCATCGCTACGCAGGTGAATTCAGAAGATCGAAAGAGACCGGAAAAGTGACGGCGGTGAATCCGCAATTCACGTTTCCGAACCAAACCCTGTGCGGCGGTAACTGTTACCAGGTGGGTCCATACGATTTCGCCACGATCTATAACGTCCTTCCATTGTGGAACGCGAATATCGACGGAACCGGCGTGACTATCGGAGTTCCAGGCTTAACGGACATCAATCCACAGGATAATATCGATTTTCGGACCATGTTCGGCCTTCCTGTTTCAAATCTTACAATTTACACAAATGGCTCCGATCCAGGGACATCGCCCAACGATGAACCTGAGGCTGATATTGACACGCAGTGGTCGGGGGCTGTCGCCAAAGGCGCAACAATCTACTACGTAGAATCGGCTTCCACTAATACGGCGTTCGGTGTGGACCTTTCCGCGCAGTACATCATAGATAACAATTCGGCTGCGATTTTGAGTGATAGTTATGGACAATGTGAAGCGTTCCTGGGCACTGCAGGCAATTCCTTCTATTACACCCTTTGGCAACAAGCAGCCGCCCAAGGGATTTCTGTATTTAATCCGACTGGGGACAACGGTTCGGCAGGCTGTGACAATGACACTGCTGCAGGAGCAGCGCAGTTTGGATTACAAGTGAATGGATCCGCCTCAACGCCGTATGACACCGCAGTGGGCGGCACTGATTTCAACGATCCTAACAATCCCACCACATATTGGAGTGCGACGAATGCTTCAACCACGCAGGCCTCTGCCTTGTCCTATATCCCGGAAGTGGTTTGGAATAACTCTTGTGCGAGCATCGAGTGGGGGGCGGATTTTGGATTTAGCACTGACTCCATCACCAACTGCAACAGTCAGCAGTTATCAAACGACATTTTGGTCGTGGGCGGCAGCGGCGGCGTTAGCAGTTGCACGTTAGGAACAAACGGTCAAACTGAAGAGGTCACCAGCTGTTATGCCGGTTACGTCAAGCCGTCCTGGCAAGCGGGTGTAGGCGTGCCGAACGACGGCAAGCGCGATATACCGGACGTTTCGCTTTTTGCGGGCAATGGATTTAACGGAAATGCTTACATCATTTGCCAGCAGGATGCCAATTCGCAGCAGGGCGGAAACAACAGCAGCTGCGATATAAACAGTCCGTACACGGATTTTCAATCTTATGGCGGCACTTCTGTAGCGAATCCCGCGATGGCGGGGATCTTGGCGATGGTGGTCCAAGCAAACGGAAACACTCGTCAAGGAGTTCCCAACGCGGTTCTTTACGAACTTGCGGCGCAAGCTGGCGCGAGCTGCAACTCAAATGGAACGGTAAACAGCTCTTGTATTTTTTATGACTTGCAAGCCGGCGCTGGAACGAATGCCATGCCTTGCACGCCCGGCACGACGAATTGCACCGGCTCTGGCAGCGATCAGTACAGCGTTTTGCCGAGTTATGGCACCACCACTGGTTATGACCAGGCCTCGGGTTTGGGCTCTGTTAATGCTGCTAATTTGGTCAACCATTGGTCAACGGTCGTATCTGGCCCGGACTTTAGTATGTCCCTTCCGGGTACGGCACCGACTCCCACGACGCTGACGGTAAGCGCACCAGGCGGAACGGCAATGACCACGCTGACGATTACGGCAGCGAACGGTTACACCGGAACGATCAGTTTTTCCGCTGCGTCTTGTACCGGGCTGCCTGCCGAAACTACTTGCAGCTTTAGTCCATCGTCTGTGACCGGCAGCGGCACAACTCAACTAACCGTGACCACAACCGCTGCTAGCAGCAGACTGCTTCCAATGAGCCGACACGATGCGCCGGTCGCTCGCGTTAGTGTTACCAGAGCGATTCAGGTATTTGTCGTGTTTGCGATTTTGTTGCTCGCAATACAAGCAACCATGCGCAGATTGCGTTGGAGCGCGTTGGCGGGCCTTCTTGTAGCGGGCTGCTTACTAGGAATCGCTGCTTGCGGTGGCGGAAGTGGAGGCGGCGGTGGGGGCGGTGGTGGAACTCCCGCCACAACAAATCAGACTGTGGTGGTTACCGCGTCAGACGGAACCAACACGCATTCCACATACTTTTTGCTTAACGTTGACTAGAGTTCAGGTTACGCCGGTCTATCGGACGATTAGGCCGGCGTAACCTACTACTTCTTCGTGGTCCCCTGTAATATCTCCAGAAGTGGCATATCGCACCAATTCAACTTGCGTAGCGCCTAGATCGCGCACGGCGACGAGCATTGCTACGGTTGCAGCGACGCCGCACATCGTAATCTCCTCCGACTGCACCGTATCGTACAGGCCGCGCGGATCGAGGTCTAGAATGCGATCGATTGCTTTCTGGTCTTTTGCGCGCGTGATCGTATCGCTTTCGTAATGATTCATATCCGTGCTCGCGACCACAAGAACCGGGTCGTTCTGCGCTTTTATTACTCTCGCTACCGCATGCCCTAATGCTTCCAGTTCCTGATATCTGTGTGTGGCAAGCACTACGGGCACGAATCGTAGATTTGCGTTGAGGTGTTGGAGGAATGGAATTTGCACTTCGAGCGAATGCTCGCGCTGGTGCGCAACGCGGTCTTCGCGCAGGAAAGGACACGCTTGCTTCAGCTGTGTGGCGAGCTCCGAATCTATTTGCGCGTTACCGAATGGAGTTTGCCAACTCCCCTCTGAAATTATGGCCATAGCTTCGCCGCCGGGGAAATGGCGCGGGCCCAGAAGGATACAACGAGCAGGGATTTCGATCGCCGAGTAAACCGCCCCAGCAACGTGCCCGGAATACATGTATCCCGCGTGCGGCACTATGCATCCGCTCACGACGGATTTTCTAGTTTCGCTCCCGGTATATTGTTGGATTTCCAGAGCGAGTTTCTTTTTGTCTGAGGGATAGAAGCGACCGGAAACTGCGGGCGGGCGAATCATAGAGTTAATCGACAGAACAGAATATTATGCAGTAAAAGCTAGGTCAAAGGGAGGTTTGGGGCAACCATTAGATGGCTTTCGATGGTTTGCCCTTTATGTCGAGCGCTTCGGAACCGCCGGCCATCCAGAGAACCTTGATGGAATCGCCGGTCTGATAGCCACCTTCGTCCAGAATCTTGCTCATTTTCTTCTGGGCTTTGTCGGCATAGGTAAAGGTGTGAACGTTCATCTGATTCGCTTGTTCGCGCACCATCAGCGTATGGTTATCGGCGTGGATAAATTGCGCCTTGAGCCACACAGGTTTCTGAACCTTTTTCTTCACAACTATGGGAGCGCTGCCGCTCATCTGCGCGCGCGCCACAGGAGCCGCGGCTGACAAACATCCGGCAAGAAGAGCCAGAGTAAACGCGGCGAAAATCTTAGAGTTCTTCATCGAAAGAAATCTTCAGGGACTTCAGAAATTTAATATCCTGCGGAGTGATTTCCACGCGCGGAGCTACAGTTTCTTCTTCCAGCGTTTCGTCGTCCACGCGGATATGCAGCGATTCCAGAAAACGGCGGTCGAGCGAAGTCATCTTGGCGTCTTGCTCCGAGCGCCGCGCCAACCCGATGGTGGCGTCCAGCTTGAGCACAATATCGAAGCCGGCGGAACGCACACTGGAAATAGCTTCAGCGATACGATCGGAGTCCGACACGCTATCGTTGATGGCGTGCCCCAGATCGCGAAGTAACTGCTTCATGCGGTCGTCGAGTTGCAAAGGCGCCTCCTGTAAAAGGCCCTTCCTACACCAATTCTAGGTCCGCTGCAATCACGAAACAAGACCCACGTGCGGTGTTGGAATCGCGAGTGTTACCTGTCCTTCGGTTCAGACGAGGCGGGCCCCAAAGGCACGCGCGCTGCTGGTCTAGTCAAGATTGGCGCCGGACACGCAGCGCGTCACGGCAATCTATACTAGAATTGCATTATGGCCACCGGCTTGTACTCCACACTGTGGAATTCCTCTAAGGTCACCTGGCGCGTCTGGTGGCGTGCTGCACGGGAATTTTTCCATGAAGCCGTCGGCGCTCTTTTCGCCACCTTCGCTCTCTATGGCGGGGTAGCAGTGTGGCGCCAGTGGCATACCCGCGTAGCAGCCTGGCTTTTGGGATTTGCCGTCATTTATGCCATCACCATGGCCGTCTTCGCTTTCACTTCCTTCCGACGAGCGCGGCGAGTCCGCTGAGTTTTCCAATGCCTGAAGACATCAAAAAGCGCCCAGCCATTTCAGAACGGAAGCTCGCCTCTTCTTCCGGCCTTCCCATGGAAACTGTGATCACCCAAGAAAGTTTGAATGGTTGGGATCCCGAGCGCGAGCTTGGTTTTCCGGGCGAATTCCCCTTCACGCGCGGCGTTTATCCCACCATGTACCGCGGCCGGCTGTGGACCACACGGCAATACGCGGGCTTCGGCAGCGCAGTGGAGTCGAACCATCGCTATCGCTACTTGCTTTCGCAAGGACAAAACGGTTTGTCTGTCGCATTTGATCTCCCCACGCAAATTGGAATGGATTCCGACCATCTCCTAGCACAGGGAGAAGTGGGCAAAGTCGGCGTAGCGATCGATTCGCTTGAAGACATGCAGACGCTTTTCGACGCTATCCCGCTGGAACGTGTTTCCACTTCCATGACGATTAACTCCACGGCTGCGATCCTGCTGGCACTTTACGTCGCGGTGGCGAAGCAGCAGGGCGCGAATTTGAAGCGCTTGGCCGGCACGGTGCAGAACGATATTTTGAAAGAATATATTGCGCGCGGGACTTACATCTACCCGCTGCGGCCGGCCATGCGTATCGTCACCGATATTTTTGCCTGGTGCCGGAGCGAAATACCGAATTGGAATCCTATTTCGATTTCCGGATACCACATTCGCGAAGCTGGCTCGACTGATGTGCAAGAGGTGGCCTTCACACTCGGCAATGGAATCGCGTACGTGGTCGCGGCTATTGAAGCAGGTCTGACTGTGGACGAGTTCGCGCCGCAACTTTCATTCTTCTTCAATTCGCACAACGAATTCCTGATGCAAATCGCCAAGTTTCGCGCGGCTCGGCGCGTGTGGGCACGAACGATGCGCCAGCGCTTCGGCGCGCTCGACCAGCGCTCGTTGATGCTTCGCTTTCACGCGCAGACAGCTGGCTCCTCGTTGACTGCACAGCAACCCGAGAACAATATCGTTCGCGTCGCTCTTCAGAGCCTGGCGGCGGTACTGGGCGGCTGCCAATCCCTGCACGCTAACGCTCTGGACGAAGCGCTGGCGCTCCCGACCGAAGAGGCGGCGCTGCTCGCTCTGCGCACGCAACAAATTATTGCCCAGGAATCCGGCGTCGCGAATACGATTGATCCGGTGGCGGGATCGTTTGCGGTGGAGAAATTAACCAACGAAATCGAAGCCGCCGCGCAAGATTACATTTCGAAAATTGACGCCATGGGCGGGATGCTGCGCGCCATCGAAACTGGTTATGTCCAGCAGGAGATTCAGAAATCGGCCTACGAATACCAGCGAGCGATTGATTCTGGGGAACAAGTAGTCGTGGGCGTAAATCGCTTTCAAGCGGAAGAAGAACGTCCCATTCCCACGATGCGAGTTGATCCGGAAATTGAACGTTCGCAAGTTACGAGACTTAATAATTTGCGCGCGCATCGCGATGCCGCGAAAGCACAGAGCGCGCTGGCGGAAGTAGAACGCCGAGCCCGCGGTACCGAAAATTTAATGCCGGCCATTTTGCTGGCGGTTGAATCGTATGGCACGGTCGGTGAAATTTCAGACGCACTGCGGCGAGCTTTCGGCGAGTATCGCGAGTCAATTGTAATTTAACTATTTTCAACTCCGACAATTGGCGGTCGAAAGTAAGATATATTTTCTTGAAACTCATCCTTGCATCAGCTTCGCCTCGCCGCGCGGAAATCCTGCGAAATGCCGGAATTCGATTCGAGATATGCAGTACGGATGTCGATGAATCGCGCTTGGATAATGAATCGCCCAGCGATTATGTTCGCAGATTGGCATTGGCAAAAGCTGTTTCAGCCGTCGACAAAAATCCGAATTTGGGCGCGGACGTTCTGATTATTGGCGCGGACACAGTCGTGGTGGTTGATGATGACGCTATTCTCGGCAAACCGGAGTCGAGTGATGACGCGAAGCGCATGTTGCGCAGCATCAGCGGGCGCGTCCACCAAGTTCATACCGGTCTTGCGCTATTACAAAACTCCGGGATGCAACAGCGAGTGGTCGAGGAGATTACCAGAGTACATTTCGCGCATCTCACCGATCAGGAAATTGAAGAGTATCTGGCCACCGGGGAGCCCTTCGATAAAGCGGGCGCGTACGCAATCCAGGGCCTGGGAGGACGTTACGTATCGCGAATCGAAGGCTGTTATTTCAACGTTATGGGGCTGCCGCTCGCGCGATGGTGGACTTTGCTGCGCGAATTCGGATTAGGAAATTCGGCCGAAAATCAGAGCGATACCAAATAAAAACGGCGGCCCGAAGCCGCCGTCCTTACCTTCACTCGACTAAAAATTACTTTTTATCTTCGCCCAGAGGCGGCGGCGCCGTTGTTACGGTCGGCGGATTTGCCGGCGGAGCGGGTGGCGGCGGAGTCTGCGTATTCGCATGCATGCCTTCTTTAAAGTTGCGGATGCCTTCGCCAAGTCCACGCATCACTTCAGGAATTTTCTTTCCTCCGAACAGAAGGACGATGATCGCCAAAACGATCAACCAATGGATTGGGCTAAACTCTCCCATGTTTACCTGCCTTCCCGAGGGCGCCAGTTTAACGAGAGGCGTTTTCAGAGCCCGGGTGTCAACTTAAAGTATAACACGCTCGTCTCCGACCCGACGCGTCAAGTGTTCGCGGTCAAGATACTCGAGCAGAGGTATTGCGTATTTCCGAGAGACCCCCGTAAGTTCTTTGAATGCGCCAATCGAAAGCCTGGCACCGCGTTCTTTGCAATACTTGGCGAGCGTTTCGCGCAAGTTTTTTACGGCGAGTTGGTGGAAAACCAGGTCGTCCGCCACTTTTACCAGCACTTTTTCGCGCAGCAGAATCTGCAAAATTTTCTGCGCGCGACGTGATTCCACCGGCAACTTGGCCAGAACGACTGCAAAGCTCGGAACCATGAGTCCGGCCGTCGCAAACTCCTCCTCGATCAGTTCTTTGGCGCGCGCTTCTTCCGGCGACAGGGCAATCTCTCGTCCGGCTCGTTGAACCAGGTCTCCTGAAATCACAATCGCTCGTGATTTCAACAAATCATCGAGCGCCGCTTCAAAAAGTTCGGCGCGAGGTTTTCCGGCACGGCCGTGGAGTTCCTGTTTCGGAATTCCCGGCAACAGCGGATTCGCGCCGTGAAAATCGTCGACGGCCTTCCGAATTACTGTCAGTGATTCTGCAAATGCGGGCGCCGAGACTATTGTGAAATCCGACGATGCTGCGTCGCCAATAATTCGCAGGCGTTGTGACTGCGCAAGGTTTTTTGCAGAAAAGTGTATATCGTCTTTCATCCACCCGGTGCGTGAGACGATTTCGGGAGACGTTAGTCCACGAGGCGATGCCTCAGCAAGCGCAACCAAAGTTTCTTCTTGGTTTCCACGCTCTATAATTTCAAGGAAACTTTTGACGCCATGGTCATTGCGACGGCGCCTGGCAGGGCGAGCGTCGAGCACGCGGCCTCCTCCGATGGTCGCCACGGGAGAAAGCTGTCGCAGAATAAAGCGATCTCCCGGCAGGATTAAAACCGGCTTATCCAGTTTCATCTGAACAAAAGAAGTGTGACCCGCAGCAAGTTCCGCATGGCCATCCAGGAAAACCACTTCGGCCACCGCTTCTGCCGTCCCCTGATGCATATGAACGCGCGCACGGTTTTTTAACGGGTGAGCAGAGGGCAGCAGAGTTACAGCTGCGTCCACGCGCGAGCTTGGTTCGAAAATCCCAGGAGTTGCCAGGACCATCCCTCGTTTTATTTCGCTGGAGTCGATTCCGGCCAAGTTTGCCGCCGTGCGTTGCCCGGCAACAGCTCGCTCGATTTGTTTCCCATCGGAGTGGAGGCCGCGCACGCGGACTCGCTTGCGCGTGGGATAAAGCTGTACCTCTGCGCCGACATTCAAAGCACCTGCTACGAGCGTACCGGTGACAACGGCCCCAAATCCCTTCATCGCGAAAGCGCGATCGATGGGAAGCCGCAAATGTTGTTTGTCGTCTCGCCACCGGTCCGCATTCGCCGATCGACGTAGCTCCTGCTTCAGATCTTCAATTCCCGCGCCACTGCGCACGCTAACGGGAACGATCGGCGCGCTTTCCAGAAAAGAATTGCGCACAAATTCTTCTATTTCCAGACGCACGGTATCTAGTACGTCTGGGCTGACTTTGTCGGATTTCGTGATTGCTATAATGCCGCGCGAGATACCCAGCAAGCAGCAGATATCGAAGTGTTCGCGGGTTTGCGGCTTGATCGATTCATCCGCAGCGATGACGAAAAGAACTACATCAATACCGCCAACGCCGGCGAGCATATTGCGAACGAATTTCTCGTGTCCGGGGACGTCAACAAATCCGAATCGAATGCCCTCGAGATTCAGGAAGGCAAACCCGAGGTCAATCGTAATGCCGCGGCGCTTTTCTTCTTCCAGGCGATCAGGATTGGTTCCCGTGAGAGCCTCGACCAGAGCGGATTTGCCATGGTCGATATGCCCGGCGGTGCCAACGATCACATGTTTAACGTCTTCCATGAAGGGAATGTAATTTGCACAATGATGCTAGCGAAGGCGGCGGCAGCCGGTCAAATGACCGAGCACAAAAAAGCCGTCTGACCGGCTACCGCGAAAATGTGAGGAACTACTCAGCCTTTTCCTGAAGCGGCGGTGCTGTGGTGGAGCCTTTGAACCGCGGCTTGCCCAGTTTTGCGATCCAGATTCCGGTGTTGATGTCGTTGTAGTAGATTAAACCATTCGCGGGCTGCGCTCCCCAGGAAAACGGCAAATTCGCGCGATAGCCGGCAGGGTCTCCAGTCCATATGCGAGCGATCTCGCGTCCTTGCTGGTAGAGATTTCCGCGAAGCTCGCCGGAAATATCGAGTACACGTCCGCCCCCGGCGTAGTCGCCGATGAACAACATGTCGTTGTCAGCCCAAAAATTGTGTATGCCGCCCTCGGGCACTTCGTAAATTGCCACTTCGCGTGGATGCTCGATATCGGTGATGTCCATCACATGGCAAACTCCGCGAACGGGGATGCGTTCTTTGCTATCGATATCGAACTGCGCAGGGAAAACTTCGTCGCCTACAAAAAGATAATTGTTGTAACGAAATGTTGTGTGCGTTCCGGCCAACCAGCCGTTGCCATAAAGTTCGTAATGATTGAATTTGTATTGGGAGACAAGCTGCGGGTGCTCCGGACTACCGCCCTTCATGCCATTGCCAACGTCAAGGACGATCAGTCCATCGCGCCAATAAGCCAGATAGGCGAGTCCATCTTTCACGTACAAATCGTGAAGATAGCGCCCGCTGGACATCGGTCCCATGGGACCGGCGATTGTTGCGGCGGTTGCATTTTGCACCTCCCACCGCGCTACTTCTTTGGGATGTTGCGCATCCTGGAAATCGATCACGCGCAACGAGCCGGTTGCGTCGTCGGTAATGTAAACGTAGTGCGTGTTGATAAATGCGCTGTGTACTCCTCCGGTGACCGTTTCGGTGTATTCGGACAGAACTTTCAAGTGCGCGGGATCGGAGGGATCGAAAATCACGATTCCATTTTTACGAGTGGATGCTCCCTCTCGCGTGAAGACTCCTACCTTTTCGTCTGGAGTAGTGCTGACGTCATTTATCAACCGCGCATCCGCCTTCAAGGAATCGAGCGCCTTCGGTTTCGAGGGATCGCTGATGTCGTAGTCGTAAATTTTGTCGGCGAGTGAAGCAATGTATAGGTGATTGCCCATAATCCATTCTTCGGTAGTTTGAATCGCGGACCCGTCGGCCGCCTTTAGCGGAATGTGGGCTATCACGTCGATCTCGCGCTCCGCATTTCGCGGCGCCACGGTAATTGACGCCACAGCAGTATGCGAACCTACGGCTGCCATCACTTTGTACGTACCTGGGAGCGTCGCCACGAATGCGCCGTCGGGATAAATCGTGGCATTGGGTCCGCCGACAGTCCAACTCGTAAAAATATCCTTTACCGGTGCACCCTTTGCGCTCTGGGCTGTGGCCGTGAAATGAACCACATCTCCCGTTTTCGCGCTGGTGGTTTCCGGTTCCACGGCGACTTTTTGGATTGCGTCCGCAACCACTCGCACGCTTACTTCAGCGTTCGCCGGGCCGGCCGTGGCCACGAGGGTCGCGGCGCCAGCGGACTTTGCTGTCACCATGCCCGATTCATCCACCTGAGCGATAGCTGGCGATTTCGAGGTCCAATGAATCGGCGTGTCAGCTCGCGGGTCGCCATTCGAAGAGCGCGCAGTTGAGGAAAGCACGGTAGTGCTGCCTGCCACCAGCGCCTGGGTTACAGGAGCAATATCAATTTTTGCAACCGGCAGCGCAACAACTGTTACATGGGCATATCCGGGCTTGCCAGCCACAACCGCACCCACCGTCACTTCACCCGGTTGATGAAATACCACCACGCCTTCTTTGTCAGCGCCGGCCACATCAAACGGCGCAGCGAACCAGATCATCGGCTTAGCGGACAGCGCGTTTCCAGAAACGTCTTTCGCGACGGCGCTGAATTTAACTTTGTCCCCAACATTTGCCTGAATATTTGTAGGAGTGACTTCAACCGTTTGTGCTTTCGGAGGAATAGGCGGAGCGCCGACTTCCTGTGCCCGTATCGCTGGTACAAACGCCAGCGCAATTCCCGCCGTCAGTACAGACCACTTCGACACGATCCGCATTTGAGAAGCTCCCTTCGCCAAGAGAATGTTCGGCAGAGAAGTTGTACCGACAAGCGTATTTTGTCAATAGCAGGAGACGAGAAGAGAAACTTTAGCGGCTATTGTAGAGCGGACTTCATTTCGTCAACGATGGCCGAGACGGCCGAACGTGGATTCGGAGCGGCCGTAATCGGTCGTCCGACTACCAAATAGTTCGCGCCTGCCCGAACGGCTTCTGCCGGCGTCGCAATGCGCGACTGGTCGTTCGCGGCGCCTTTGCTCGGACGTACGCCTGGGATGAGTATTATGAACTTCGGCCCACACGCGCGCCGAATCGCACGGGCTTCGTGTGCGGAACAAACCGCGCCATCCATTCCTGCTCTCTTGGCCAAACATGCGAGCGCGACCGCGCGGCTTTCGATTGGGTCTGACATACCAATTTCACGCAAGGTCGCTTGGTCGAAGCTCGTCAAGACGGTAACCGCGAGCAGCTTCGGCCGATCCTTTCGGTCCCCGGCTGCTTCGCGCGCAGCCTTCATTACGGCTGTGCCGCCCGATGCATGGAGTGTGAGCAGACGCACATGCGGAAGCTTTACCGCGCCTGAAACGGCCCTCGCCACCGTATTGGGGATGTCATGGAATTTCAGGTCGAGGAAAATCTGGACGCCTGCGTCCGCGAGCTTCTCTACTGCTCGCGGACCTTCGGCTGTGAAGAGTTGACTACCGACTTTGAAGAGCCCAACTGTTCCGCGAAGCTTCCGCGCTAAAGCAGTGGCAGCCTGGAGATTATCTACATCCAGCGCGACGATTAGTCTTCGTGATGGGTCGGTTCCGGCCGTGTAGGCACCTTGAGCAGCTCGAGCCGAACTTTCGCAATCCCGCGCTGGTCAAATCCTAACCTACGTGCCACCTCATAAGAAACATCCAATTCGCGTCCTTCAACATATGGTCCGCGATCATTGATTCGGACGATTTGGCTGCGGTGGTTGCGTGGGTTCACGACTCGGACAATCGAACCTAAGGGGAGGGTGGGGTGAGCGGCGGTCTCGCCGTACATGTCATATTTCTCGCCAGTGGCGGTCGGCTGGCCGTCGAAATCCTCGCCGTACCAGCTGGTGGTGCATTCCCAGACAGCAAGGGGCTTTAGGGTATCAGTTTTTCCAGAGGACGCTTTCTTCGGGTACACAGCTACTTGAGGCGGGTTGCTTGGCTTTCCGGCAGTCGTAGGGTTCACCGACGGAGTGAACGCAAGCAGACCCAATCCTAAAAACACCGATTCGAGCACGACGAAAATTTTTGCTTTCATGATCTCCTAACCTTAGTTGAATCAGTAAATTGTACTATCTCGAGGCTGTCTCAGCAACCTCTATGCCGCCTCGTAACTTGCTGATTACAGTAATTTTATTGTCTTCGCACCATCTTTCTAGTCCCTTCAAAACCTCCTCTGTGGCCCTCGGGTCCACAAAATTGGCGGTGCCAATCTCGACTGCTGAGGCGCCCGCCAACATATATTCGATTACATCGATGGGGCTCTCAATACCACCAAGCCCTATAATCGGTATCTTAATTACCTTACTAGCCTCGTAAACCAGTCTCATAGTTATAGGTTTTATGGCCGGACCCGACAACCCACCTGTCGTACTACCTAGGCGTGACCTCCGGTTGTGTGCATCTATACACAATGCGGGGTAAGTATTTGCAATTACCAGGGCGTCAGCTCCGCTGGATTCGGCGGCGCTAGCCGTAAGTCCAATCCTATTAACATTAGGGGAGAGCTTCACCCAAAGAGGCCTCCGGGCCGCCTTCCGAGCGGCCTGGACGACCTGCGCTGTTAGTACTGGATCCACCCCGAATTCAGCCCCGCCGTGTTCCACATTGGGACAGGAGATGTTTAGCTCGTATGCCGCTACCCCCTCGGCGTCTTCAAGGATCCGGATGACCTCGACGTAGTCTGAGATGGTGCACCCGAACACGTTTGCCACGACGGTGGCGTTCCGACGTCGCAGCTCAGGCAGCTTCTCGGCGACAAATGCCCGCGCGCCGATATTCTGCAAACCGATCGCATTTACCATGCCGCTCGATGTTTCGCAGATCCTGGGAGGCGGTGCACCGGCCATAGGCGCGAGCGAGAGGCCCTTCACAACCATCGCCCCCAACCGGTTTAAGTCGACCATAGGAGTAAATTCGATTCCGTAACCAAAAGTACCGCTGGCGGCAATAATGGGGTTTTTAAGCTGGAGGGCGCCGACGCTGACTCGAAGGTCAACTCCCGCGGGCCGTTGGGACATGCGGGCCGGCTGCGGCGCATTCACGGCCGCTAGTCTAGCACTGAGGCCACATCTATTCCAGCGAACGCAGGATTTCTCAGCGTCTGCGGCTTTATTCCGCGGCTGCGAACAGTCCGCGGTCTATGCTAGGATGGCGTGCCAGAATGCGCGTCGTAGAAAAAAGACAATTGCTTTCTGCGGAAGAAATGAGCCGTACCCTCCAGCGATTGGCCCATGAAATTGTCGAAAAGAGTGGTGGGACCAACAATTTGGCTTTGATCGGCGTGCGCCGCCGTGGTGTTCCCCTCTCCCAGCGGTTGGCGAAAACCATCTTCGATTCCTCCGGCGTCAAAGTTCCAGTCGGCACCCTGGACATCACGCTCTACCGCGACGACCTCTCGACAGTAGGTCCTCAACCAGTCTTTCACTCGAACGAGATCGATTTCCCAGTCGATGACCGGGACTTGGTGATTGTCGACGACGTGCTTTATACCGGCCGCACGATCCGGGCTGCAATGAACGGACTTTTTGACCTCGGACGTCCCAAACGGATCCGGCTTTGCGTTTTGATCGATCGCGGGCACCGCGAACTGCCTATCGAGGCTTCCTTTGTTGGCCGCACGGTGGAGACCAGCGATACGGAGATCGTCGAGGTGCGTTTGATGGAAATTGATGACGAAGAGCGCGTGATGCTGGTGGATCGCGTTTCTTGAAAAACCCGGCAATCCTTTGGGAGGCCCGGAGCAAAAGGCATTAAAGGGAAAACGTGCTGCAGCGTCTGCAACACCTGCTTGGAATCGAAGACCTTACCCGCGAGCAAATTTCTTTTATTCTGGATCAAGCGAAGCCTTTCCAGGAATTCCATCGTCATCCGCTAAAAAAACTAGCGACGTTACGTGGCAAAACCGTGGCCCTGGCCTTTTTCGAAAATTCCACGCGCACGCGAATTAGTTTTGCCACTGCAGCTGCCCGGCTCGGCGCGGACACCATGAACCTGCAGGCCGAATCTTCCAGTTTGAAAAAAGGGGAGTCTCTGCTCGACACAGTATGGACGCTGGAAGCCATGCGTCCCGACGGTATCGTGATCCGCCACAGCTCGTCGGGCGCGCCCGAATTCATAGCCCAGCGCCTGGGGATTCCGGTTGTGAACGCCGGAGACGGCACGCACGAGCATCCCACCCAAGCGTTGCTCGATGCTTTGACCGTCCGCGATCGCAAAAATACCTTGGACGGATTGCACGTCACCATTCTTGGCGACATCCTGCATAGCCGTGTAGCCCGCTCGAATATTCATCTGCTGAGCAAATTCGGTGCTCACATCACCTTATGCGGCCCGGCCATGTGGGTTCCACGCGAATTGGAGTCGCTTGCACCCAACGTTCGCCGCGTATCGCACATTGATGAAGCGCTTGATGGAGCTGACGTCATTATCGTGCTGCGCGTACAGACCGAGCGCATGCACGAACCTGCGCTCGCACCAGAAGAATATATTTTGCAATTTCAACTCACTCCGGAGCGGCTGCGACTAGCCGGAAAAGATGCGCTTGTATTGCATCCCGGGCCAATGATTCGCGGATTGGAAATCGACCCAAGCGTCGCCGATGGCCCGCAATCTTGTGTTCTCGACCAAGTGACCAACGGCCTGGCGATTCGCATGGCCCTTCTTTACCATCTTGTGGGCGGTGCCGCGTCAGAACCTGCGAGCGGGCCGGGAATGGCAGGCAAGGATAAATAATGCTGCTGATTAAAAATGGCCGGGTTCTGGACCCGTCAAGCAACACCGACGCAACGCTCGATATCCTTGTCGACGGCCCTCGAATTTTAAGGGTGGGTCCAGATCTGACAGCTTCCCATGTGGAGATTTTTGACGCAGGCGGAATGATCGTCGCGCCTGGCTTCATCGATTTGCATTGCCACCTGCGCGAGCCTGGCCAGGAGCTTTCCGAAACAATTGAAACCGGCACCCGCGCCGCTGCACGCGGAGGCTTTACCGCCGTCTGCGCCATGCCGAACACGCAACCTGTAAATGACAACGCCTCGGTTACGCGCGGAATTGTGGAACGCTCCGCCGCAGCCGGTGCGGTGCGAGTGTGGCCCATTGGCGCCGCTTCCGTAGGCAGCAAAGGCGAATCTCTTTCAGAAATCGCAGCGATGAAAGAAGCGGGTATCGTCGCCGTAAGCGATGACGGAAAACCCGTGGCGACCGCTCGCCTGATGCGCCAGGTAATGGACTATTGCCGCGCTCTCGATCTGCCGGTGATTGACCACTGCGAAGATCGTTCGTTATTCGCCGGTGGCGTGATGCGCGAAGGCCCACGTTCCATTCGCTTGGGCCTGAGGGGTATTCCCGCGCAATCGGAATCCATTTGTGTGGGCCGTGACGTGGAAGTTGTAACGCTAACGGGCGCGCGCCTTCACATCGCGCACATGTCCGCTCGCGCTTCGCTCGAATATGTTCGGGCGGCAAAACAACAGGGTCTGCAGGTAACCTGCGAGGTCACACCGCACCACTTCACCCTCATCGACGAAGACGTGCGCTACGATTCACATTACAAAATGAATCCGCCCCTGGCCTCTGGCGAAGATCGCGCCGCGCTGATCGAAGGCTTGGCCGACGGTTCCGTGGACGCCATCGCTACCGACCACGCCCCGCATCATCCTTCGAGCAAGGACGTTGAATTCGACCGCGCACCCTTCGGAATTATCGGTTTCGAAACCGCTCTCGCCCTGGCTTTGAGCGAACTCGTGCGGCCCGGGAAAATTTCGCTGCTGCGTTTGGTTGAGCTGTTTACAACGGGTCCTGCGCGGGTGCTTGGCATTGAACGAAAAATCGCAGCTGATGAGCCCGCGGATTTAACGATTTTCTCGACCGACCAAGTATGGACGTATCGGACATCTGAGTCACCGAGCAAATCGCGTAACAGTCCGTTCGACGGCCGTGAGTTTCGCGGGGCGCCAATGGCTACAATTGTCGCCGGCAAGATCGTTTATCGCCGCTAGAACAAGTCACTGTGCAAGCAGGCTTTTCCAGCGTTTCCACGATTCTTCCCGAGCCTTCTTGTTGGCTTCGGTCGCGTCCGGAGCTTCTCCCGCGCGCATAAAACCGTGGCCGGCGCCCTCATAGGTAACCGGGTCGTAGGTTTTCCCAGCAGCTTTCATTGCCGCGATTGTGTCCGGAATCGTGGCGTCGATACGCACATCGTTCCCTGCATAAAATCCATAAACGGGCGCTTTGATGCGGGACATGTCGTCCGTCGGCGGAGGTGAGCCGTAAAAAACGAACGCCGCGGAAAGATCTCCCCGATTGGTTGCAAAGCGGAAACTCTGCGCCCCTCCCCAGCAGAAACCAACGACATAAATTTTTCCGCTGGAAGCAGGCAACCTCAAACCGTAGTCCGCAGCAGCGTTCAGGTCCGCAGTCACCTGATCGGGGTTCAACTTGCTGACGGCTTCAGTAACACCGCTAGGAAAATCCTTGGTGCGGCCGCCGTTTGGCGCCATTCCGCTCAAAAGGTCTGGCGCCACCGCTATGTAGCCCGCTGCGGCGACTTCGTCAGCCAGTTCTTGCGCCCAGTCGCTCAGTCCGAATACTTCGTGGATCACCAGCACTACGGGCCGCTTGTCTTTCGACTCTGGATAAACGATGAGCGTGTCCACGCTTCGGCCATCGTGTTTCACCGTAACCCACTCACTATGGCGCGACGATTTCTCGATTCGCGCGCGAGCCCAAGGTTGTGACCATTCCTGTGCAACAACTGTTTGCGCGCTAAGTAGGATCCCCACGAGCACAATTACGATTTCCATGTATTTCTTCACGACGCACCTCGATCAAGATTCAGTCGGGATGATAATTGTGCGGGATGTCTTCGGCAAGATTTTTTAACTCTGACGAGACAGACCAGGAGGAGACGATTTTTCCGAGTCCAGGCAGGCTTGACAACTCTGGGAGTCTATAACTGAAGTTCTAATGTGCGGCTGGTTCTGCGGCTGGATGCATGCCGTGTTGAGGAACTTCGTGCACGCCGCGCAAAGGTTGTTCCTGATGAAAGCGGAAAAGCTGATTCAGCGGGCCAGCGCCTTTACCGATCTGATAGGACTTCTCGATTGCCTTCGTAACGTAAGCCTTCGCTAAAATTACAGCTTCGCGCAGCTGCTGTCCCGAAGCTAGTTGGCCCAGGATCGCGGATGAAAAAGTGCATCCCGACCCATGCGTGTTAGGGCTTTTCACATGGTCGCCGGCAAAGGTCTCTACTTCCGTTCCAATGCAAAATACGTCGATCGGTTTGTCCAGATGGCCGCCGGTAACCACGACGGCGCGCGCACCCATCTCAATTAACTTCTGGCCGGCTGTTTTCATCGCGGCCAAATCTTTTACTTCCATACCGGTAAGAAATTCCGCCTCCGGCAGGTTGGGAGTGATCAGGCTTACGCGTTTCAGCAACTCGTCACGCACAAACTTTAATCCGGATGTATCCAACAGTTCGGCGTTGCCCGCAGTTGGACGGAAAACCGGATCTAGCACGACGTGTTGGAATTTATGTTTGTCCAGAAATTCGGTGACGGCGGATGCATTACCGCGATTCGTGAGCATACCGATCTTCACGCCCGCAATCGCCACATCATCCACTAATGCATCGAGTTGCGCGCGCAGAGTGGCCGACGGCGTCGGGTGCACCGATAGCACGCCTTGGGTGGATTGCACGGTAAGCGCGGTGACCGCCGCTACACCGTAGCAGTTATGCGCAGCAAAAGTTTTCAGGTCTGCAGCCACGCCCGCGCCGCAGGACGGATCAAAACCAGCAATGGTTAGAAGAATCGGCGGAGTGTGATTTATGTGGTTGTTCAATTCTCAACTTCCTCGCGCAAGTCACGCAGACAAATATGCCGGCGCTGCCCTTTTTCGCGTGAGCGCACCGGCTAAGCAAAAATGTACGCGTGTTCTTACTCACTGCGCAAGGGGAAATTTTTCAGTGAGGTTAAAGTTGATGGCTGATTGGAACAACAGGGTCAGCTAGCAATTTTTATGGAAAGAGTCCGCGAACGAGCGTGGCGTCCGCCACGCGGCCGACGGCAAGAACGTAAGCGCCGGTTCGCATATGCGTGCGATGCTTCCTCGCCATTTCGTGCACTTCGTGGAACGCGCGACGCATCACCATCTCAAGCTTCGCGTTCACTTCGCTTTCGGACCAGAAGAAACTCTGCAGGTCCTGCACCCACTCAAAGTAACTCACGGTCACACCTCCGGCATTCGCCAGAATATCCGGAATCATGGTGATGCCCTTGCGCGCCAGAACTTCGTCCGCGTGAGGGGTGGTGGGGCCGTTGGCCGCTTCGGCGACTATTTTCGCTTTGATTTGGTCTGCATTGTTCAACGTGATCACGTTTTCCAGCGCCGCGGGAATTAAAATGTCGCATTTCATAGTCAACAAATCATCGTTCGAAATGCGCGATGTCCCCGGCATGCCGACAACAGTTCCCGAACGTTCTTTGTAACGCGCCGCTTTCAACGGATCGATTCCGCGCGAATTAAAAACGCCGCCGCGAGAATCACTGATGGCGATCACCCGCGCTTTCTTTTCCGCGAATAAACGCGCAGCGATAGATCCCGCATTTCCAAAACCTTGAATCGCCACACTTGCTCCGCGCAGAGGCACCTTCTTGACCTTGCAAGCCTCTTCCACGGCTACCAGGCAGCCGCGAGCGGTCGCTTCGTTGCGTCCCTCAGACCCGCCGATCGAAATCGGCTTACCTGTAACCACGCCGAGTGACGTGCGCCCTTTTGTCATGGAATAGGTGTCCATGATCCACGCCATCGTCTGAGAATCGGTGTAAACATCCGGCGCGGGAATATCCTGGTCCGGTCCGATTATCGGAAAAATTTCAGAGGCAAATCGGCGCGTCATGCGCTCGAGTTCAGACTTGCTCATCCGCTTCGGATCGCAAATCACGCCGCCCTTGCCGCCACCGTAAGGAATATTCACGGTAGCTGTTTTCCAGGTCATCCAAGTCGCCAGAGCTTTCACTTCGTCCAGCGTTACCGCGGGGTGATAACGGATGCCGCCCTTGGCCGGACCGCGCGCTATATTGTGCTGCACGCGAAATCCGGTGAAAACTTTGATCTGCCCGTTGTCCATCTTGGTGGGGACGGACACTTCCAGCACGCGCTTCGGCGTACGCAATATCTGGCGCAGTCCTGGATCGAGTTTCAAATATTCGGCAGCGATATCAAACTGAATCTGCGCAATACGGTATGGATTCAAATCCTCGCGCGGTGCAATGCGCGGAATCGGCTGCGGTGCGGCTTTGGCGACTGTGGCCATCTAGCTTCCTTCCTGTCGTGCTTTCGACGCGGCGAACTGCTTTGCCTTCGCCGCTCAGAACTTAGTTCGATTATTTGGGCGCCGTAAGTCTTACGCGAGTCGAAGTTTAGCCAAGCCGTCAAGGATGTCAATGGAAACCGCTGACAAAGTGAGAGATTTAAAGCCACTTAGTTTAGAATTATCGGGCGAATCATCTAAGCTCCCAGCCTTTATCTAACTGTATCTAATATACTTAACCAGCGGCGTCAGGTTAGAAGATGAGAGTTCGAGGTAAGAAACCGCGCGACCGAAATACCCGATTGACGCCCTACCCCTTGCAAGCTACTCTGCGCGCGGTGCTTGAGGAATCGGAGTTGCACCTGCACAGCGCAGTCCGCGGCAGCTTCCGGCTCTCCTGACATCCGAGAGCCTGTCTCGCGCGTACTTTAGATAATGGAGTCGCCAGAACCTGGTGAGCGGTCAAACGGGAACAGATTTGAGGGCCTCGGACGCGGCGCTCATTCAGAAAATCGTCCAGCGGGACGAGTCGGCGCTCGCCGCGCTATACGACCGCTACGCCTCTTTGCTGTCCTCGCTTCTGAACCGCATTCTCCGCGATACGCAAGCGTCCGAGGAAATTTTGCAGGATGTTTTCTTTCAGCTGTGGATGAACGCTGCGCAATTTGATCCTGCTCGCGGCTCGCTGCCGGGATGGCTCACGGTGATCGCGCGCAACCGGGCCATATCGCGGCTACGACGGCATACTCCGAGCGCAGGCGAAGAGCTCCGGGAGACAACGGTCATCGTGCCGGTAAATTTGGAAAATGCGATAACCCAGCAGCAATTACTCGGACGCGTGATGGGCGCCTTGGGAAATCTTTCAACAGAGCAGCGCGCCGCGATCGAGTTGGCATATTTTGAAGGATTGACCCACAGCGAGATCGCCAGCAGGACAGGCGATCCGCTTGGCACCGTGAAGACGCGGATTCGCACGGCGGTGGAAAGTTTGAAACGGAATTTATTGTCATGAACGGACATCCAACTCGGCCGGAAGACTTCGACCTTTACGCCCTCGGCGTTCTGGAAGGCGAAGAGAAGGCTGCGATCGAATCGCACGTGCCTACGTGCGCGGAGTGCGCTACGAGACTGGCGGAAGCGCGCGGACGAATTGGGTTGCTGGCATTCTCTGCTCCCCGCGTGGAGCCGTCTCCGACGGTGCGAGAGCGGCTGATGCGCCAGATTCACGCGTCCGTCGAAGGCGCCGAAGCACAGCGTGCGCAACGCGAGCCGGAACGCGCTGGCGGATTCTTCGGGCGATGGTGGGCTGCGGTGCTTGTGCCCGCGTGCATTTTGCTTCTTTTCGTCGCGGCTCGCCTTCGCAATGAGAACGAGCGACTGAGCCGGGAGCTCGCACAAGAGCAGGCCACGCTGCAGCAGCAACAGAAGCAGCTCGATGAAGCTCTCCACGCGCAAGCGCTGTTGGAATCGAAGGACACGGTCTCCGTCGCGCTTGCGCAGCAACCCGGCATGCCCAAGGGCGACGTGCGCGTGATGTACAACTCGAAAATGGGCATGGCCATGTGCGACGGGTGGGTAGAGCCGGCGCCGGCGAACAAGAGCTACCAGTTGTGGCTGGTCCCCAAGGATGGCAAGCCCATTAGCGCCGGCGTGATTGATGGCGGGCCGATTAATCCCTGGACGGTGAAACTGCCGCAAGGAATGGCGGCGAAAGCGTTCGCGGTAACGCTGGAACCTGCGGGTGGCATGCCGCAACCTACCGGGCCAATGGTCCTCGTCGGCCCCGTTACCTGATTTTTTATTCGCGAACATTTTCTGCTAGGTCTTCGGTGTTGCGGGGATGCGGTCCACTCTCATGTACGGGCACAAAACTTCGGGGATTAGGATGGAGCCGTCGGCCTGCTGAAAATTTTCTACCAGCGCGATCCAAGTGCGTCCTACGGCCAGGCCGGAGCCGTTCAGCGTATGCACGAATTCGCTTTTGCCTGTTTTTCCTTTGAAGCGGATGCCGGAGCGGCGCGCCTGGAATGCTTCCGTGTTGGAGCAGGAAGAAATTTCCATGAACTCGCCGGTGGAGGGGAGCCACACTTCGATGTCGTAGGTTTTTGCGGCGGCGAAGCCCATGTCCGCGGTGCAGAGCAGCATCACGCGGTAATGCAAGCCGAGACGCCGCAGCATCGATTCCGCGTCTTGCACCAGGGCTTCGTGTTCGTCGTAACTTTGGTCGGGGCGCGTGAATTTGAACATTTCCACTTTTTGAAATTGGTGCTGGCGTTTTAGGCCGCGCGTATCTTTTCCCGCGGCGCCGGCTTCGGAACGGAAGCAAGCGGTCCAGGCGCAGAGTTTCTCTGGCAATTTGTCCGCGTCGAGCGTTTCATCGCGGCGCAGGCTGGTGAGTTCCACTTCAGAAGTGGGCGTGAGCCACAAGTCCGTGTTTTCCACCTGAAACATGTCGGCGGCAAATTTTGGCAATTGGCCTACGCCGGTCAGCGAAGCCGTGTTCACCAGAAATGGCGGAAGAATTTCGGTGTAGCCGTGTTCGCGCGTGTGCACGTCGAGGAAAAAATTCGCGAGGGCACGTTCGAGTCGCGCGCCCAGTCCTTTGTAAACTGCGAATCGCGAGCCGGCAATTTTTACGGCTGACTGAAAATCCAGAATCCCGGTGCCTTCGCCAATTTCCCAGTGCGGGCGCGGCTTGAAATCAAATTTCGGAGGAGCGCCCCAACGCCTAACTTCCACATTATCGGCGGCGCTTTTTCCTACTGGCACACTGGAGTGCGGAGTGTTGGGGATGGTGAGCAGAAATTGTTTCAGGCGCTCGTCCAGCTCGTTGATGCGCTGGTCATCGCGTTTCAGGCGCTCCGACACTGCCTTCATCAGCGCCAAAAGCTCTGAGGCATCTTCGCCGGCTCGTTTCTTTCGCGCGATTTCTTCGCTGGCGCGATTGCGTTCGGCCTTCAGGCGCTCGGCGGCGGTGATGAGCTGGCGGCGCTCGGTATCAATTTCGCGAAAAGGGGCGAGGTCCAGAATGACGCCGCGGTCACCTGCCATCTTTTCAATTACGTCGAGGTGCTCCCGTACGTATCCAAGATCCAGCATAGGCTCAGCAGAATACAGGAAGGGAGTAGGCGCTGTGAAGCGACGCTTGCGGCGAGGCGGGAGATTCCTGAACTGCGAGGCGGTTTACACGACAGAATTATGCGAATAATCGAAACTGCTGATGTGTGTTCTGGCCCGGTTAGAAATTTCTCCGTCGTTTGTTTTCTGTAGGTTGCGGTGAATTCTCATGTCACGGCGTACCGAGACTTAGGCTGACTTTCGGATGCGCGTTCGGCCGATCTTCGTACCTGGGAGATGACGGGCGGCTCTGCGGCCTTGGCGCGCGGGGCGGATCAGGACTTCGGCAGGAATGCCGAATTTCTGATGGAGATTGCGAATCATATTCAGGGAAAGTGGACGCTTGCCCTGCATCACCTCATAAACGCGTGTGCGCTGGCCAATGACTCCGATCAATACGCGAGTGTCCGTGCCCTGCTGTTCCAAACGAAACTTGATTGCCTCGATGGGGCTTGGGAGATCGATGGGATAGTGCTGACGTTCGTAAGCCTCGATGAGCGTGGCTAGGATGTCCAACTCGTCGCTTTGCGCGGAGCCTTTCGGGGAATCCCACAGCTTTTCGACCCGCCGCAGCGCGCGGTCGTAATCTGCTTCGGTTCGAATCGGTTTAATGTCCATATTTCACCGTCTTCACATCAATGTGGTCATAATCCGCGTGCGTGCCAATCCATTTGATGAATACGATCTGATGCAGATAGCTGATGGTCACAACCAGGCGGTAGTTATTGCCTTTGATGTTGAAGACCACTCTGTCCTTCCCGACAATGCTGGCATGGGCATAGGTTTTCAAAATATCAGCAAGGCTTTTCCAGCGCGCTCGGAGCACCTCATGGAACCACGCATGGAGGGCAGATTTGACTGCCTTCTGGTCCATGCCGCCTTTGAGGCCATCGGTAAACATACTCCTGTTCCCAAAGTGGGTACAGGATTTGATTTTTGAGTCCTGAAGCCCCTGAAAACTAAGGGAAAAGCAGAAGCGCACGGGGCTTCGCTCGGGATGACAGCGTAAAAGGAGGCAAGCAAAGATGCTGGGCTGAAAGCCACTACTACGTAAAAGCAAGCAAAGCCGGAAAGGGAAAAAGAGCCGGCAGGATGCCGGCGCTACGAAGAGCCAAGACAAACCTGTTCGCTCGGACAGGTCTTGCCCGATTGAGCGCATGGCGTGGGATGCGCGTGGATGCGGGCGCTGGAAAGGGTTAGGCTCGTAGGCGAAGAGCAAATCGGAGCCACAGGCATGCAGATCAATAAAATGGCGCGCGAATCGGAGATGCTGGGGACGTTAGCGCTGGCGGCGCCGAAGACGGCGGACTTTCAATTCGTGAAATTTCGGATTGAGGGCGAAATTGCGCGGCTTACGCTGGACCGTCCTGAACATAATTTGCTGAACGAGCGCGTGCTGATGGAGCTGGTGGCGGGAATCAACTCGGTAAGCGAGACGCGCGAGATAAAACTCATCGTACTGGATTCAGCGGCGAAAACTTTCTGCGGCGGGATCGAGTTGGGAGAATATACGGCGCGACGCGTGTTTCAGTTGCTGGACGCGTTTCACAGCGCGTTTTCCGCGATGGTGGAAACGGCCAAGCCAATTCTGGTGGTGATCAACGGGCCGGCGTTTGGCGGAGGCGCGGAGCTGGCGGCGTTGGGCGACTTGGTGATTGCGACGCCGAATGCGCGGTTCGCGCAACCGGAAATCAAGCTGGGAGCGTTTCCTCCGCTGGCTGCGGCTGTGTTGCCTTATATTTTGGGGCCGAAGATGGCGCTGGAACTGGTGTTGATGGCGGAAACGATGTCGGCCGAGCGCGCGCGGGAGCTTGGACTGGTGAACTGGCTGGTGCCGGAAAAAGATTTGCAGAAAAAAGTGGAAGAAGTTTGCGCGAAAGTTACGGCGCAGTCCGGGCCGGTGCTGACGATGGCGAAGAAAGCCATCCTGGGTAGTTTGGGTTTGCCGTTGCGCGAAGGTGTGCGAAATTCGATGAAAGTTTTCCTCAATGAACTTGCCGACCTGGAAGATTCGCAGGAAGGTTTACGCGCGACCGTCGAGAAGCGTGCTCCGAAGTGGAAGAACCGCTAGCCGCTGCGAGACGATGATGGCGACGCTTCGTGGGTAGTTCGACTGGCGATGCGTACGCGTTGCACGTTCTAGAACTACCATGCGCATGACGCCGTGGACTGGATTCTCTTCGCGAAGTTTGTTTGCGCTGCATTTGTTATTTTCTATCTTCGTGTTTGGTCTCTGGAATCCATTCGAGCACGCTCGTGGAAGGCTGGCCACTCCAGGTTGTGGAAGAAGCCTAACAAATGGCAATGGATCACCCTCTGCGTCTCTGGAGCCTGATACTCATCGTCTTCCTCATTGCGTTTTCGATTAGAAACTCAAATTGAGCGCCTTTGAAATTCCGTTCGATTGACAGTGAAAGGCGGGGCGCATAAACTCGCCGAAGACAACTTAGCTGGCTCGGGGTTCAAAGTTTTCGAACGTCCATCGATGATTCGGAAATGAGGGGAAGGCCGTGAAAATCGGCCACGGTCCCGCCACTGTAATCGGCTGAAGGTTTTAAGGCAGCCGAAAGTCAGGAAACCTACCCGAGCAAGTGGAAGCTGACACTCTTCGCGAGAGAGGGTGTGGCGAGACGCCTCGCTCTATTCGCGAGGCTTTTTTGTTGGGAGAAAATTTACGCGCGCGGGGCGACAACTTTTCTGCGTGATTTATTTCTTGGCGTGCTACGGCGCGGTGCAGGCTGCTGCTGCGGTGCCGCGTCAAACGCCGGGTTTCAAGCGCGCCATGAAAGTTGTAACGGATGAGACGGGGCGGCGCGTGGCGATTCCGTTTTCCGTGCAGCGCATCGTGACGCTGGCCCCGGATTTGACCGAAACAGTGTACGCGTTGGGACTGGAAGGCAAGCTGGCGGCTGATACAACTTTTTGCGACACGCCGGCGGCGGCGAAGTTGAAACCGCATATCGGCTCGCCGCAGACACCGAGCTTGGAAGCGATTGTCGCGATGCATCCGGATCTGGTGCTGGCCACGACTTCGATTAACCGTCCGGAAACGGTGGACGCGCTGCTGCGGCTGGGGATTTCCGTTTACACCAGCGACCCGCACACGGTGCGCGGAATGCTGGATTCGATTGCGCGGATGGCGGACTTGATGGGAGCGAACGAACAGGGGGTGGGTTTAGTGGCGCAACTGCAAGCGCGGCTGGATGCGGTGCACTCGCGCATAGCGGAGCTGCCGCTGGTTCACGTGCTGTTTGTGGTGTGGGAAGATCCGCTGATTACGATTGGGCAGAATACGTTTATTGCGGATGCGTTGCGATGGGCGGGCGCGGAGTCGGTAATTGTGGCGGACCAAAATTATCCGCAAGTAAGCATGGAAGAAATTGTGCGGCTGCAGCCGGAGTACATTTTGTTCACTGGGAATCATGCGGAATCGAACGACGATCACGAACTGAGCCGTCTGCGCACGCGGCCGGCGTGGAAGGCGTTGAAGGCGATTCAAATGGGCCATATCGTGCAGGTGGATGACGAAATTACAAAGCCTTCGCCGGGATTGGTCGGAGCGATTGAACAAATTGCGCGGGAGTTGCATCCGGGTGTGTTTTCGTCGGACGGTCGCGGCGAGAGCATTGAACTTCAAGGCGGAGTGACGGCGGAAATATTTGCGAATATGCTGTGGGAAAGGGAGCGTGATTTTTGCGCCCTTTAACGCCGCAGAGAATCTTGGGGATTTGCGCGTTGCTTTGCGGCGTTTTGTTCGCGGTATGCGTGGTTTCGCTGCGCATGGGCGCGTATCCGATTTCGGTGCGCGATATTTTGAGCACGCTTTTTAATGCGGCGGCGGGGCGACGCGAAGAAATTCCCGTGGAGTTCTGGCAAGTTGTGTTTGGGCTGCGGCTGCCGCGAATCGCGTTGGGAATTTTGGTGGGAGCATCACTTTCAACGGCGGGCGCGGGGTTTCAGGCGCTACTGCGGAATCCGTTGGCCGATCCATACGTGTTGGGAGTTTCAAGCGGCGCGGCGTTGGGCGCGATCGTAAGTTTGATCGTCGCGCCACACACGGTTGGCGCGATTCAGATAGCGGCGTTTGTGGGAGCGGCGTCAACGATCGCGGCGGTGTATTTTCTGGGGCGGCGCGGCGGGCAGCTGGACAGTCCGACACTTTTGCTTGCGGGGATTGTGGCGGCTTCGTTTCTCTCGGCGATCATCATGTTTCTTTTGACCATGGTTACGGGATCGGAATTGCGGAGCATTGCGTTCTGGCTCATGGGCGATCTTACGGCGCCTCCGCCTACTACGAATGTCTTGGGATGGCTTGGGTTTCTTTTTTTTGTGTTCATCGTGGCGGCGGGAGCGATGTACACGACTTCGTCCGATCTGAATTTGATTCTTACCGGGGAGCAGGAAGCGAAACATTTGGGTGTGAATGTTAACCGCGTAAAGTTTGTGGTTTATATCGCGGCATCGGTGCTTACGGGACTGGCGGTTTCGGTGAGTGGGGCGATTGGATATGTGGGGCTCCTGGTGCCGCATGTGATGCGCATGCTATTCGGCACCGATTATCGAATGCTGATTCCGACGGCGGCGATTGGCGGAGCGATCGCGATTGTGTTGGCCGATACGCTGGCGCGGACGGTGGTGGCTCCCACGGAGTTGCCGGTGGGGGCGATGACGGCGCTGGCTGGCGCCCCTGTTTTTATTTATCTGATGCGCCGGAGGATGCGATGAGCGCGGGAGGCGGAGCGGTGGCGTTGCCGCAGACGGCGCGTCCGGGCGGGAACGCCAACCTGCGGCTGAAAGTTGAACAAGCCAGCTACGCGTATGCAGCGACAGATCGTTCAGCGCCGAAGTTTACATTGGGGCCGGCGAGTTTTGAGGCGCAGCAACGCGAACTGCTGGCCATATTGGGGCCAAACGCGAGCGGGAAATCCACGATGCTCAAGTTGCTCGCGGGATTGTTGAAGCCGCTATCGGGCCGAATTGAAGTGGATGGCACGGAAGTGAGCGAGCTTGATCTGAAAGTGCGAGCGCAGAAAATTGCGCTAGTGGCGCAGGAGAGCGAGCTTTTATTTCCGCTGCGCGTGTGGGAGTACGTTTTGCAGGGGCGCTACCCGTACGGGAAAAGACTGCGGTTTGAGTCCGATGAGGATTGCTTGCTGGCGGGGAATGCGCTGGCACAGGTGGGCGCCGATGCGTTGCGCGATCGTTGGATGGACCAACTTTCCGGCGGCGAGAAGCAACGGGTGATATTAGCGCGCGCGCTGGCGCAGCAGCCGTCGCTACTGCTGCTGGATGAGCCCACGCAACATCTCGATATTGGCGGGAAAGTGGAATTGCTGCGCCGGCTGCGTCGGTTGGCGGACGAAAACCGGTACACGGTGATTGTGGTGACGCACGAACTGAATCTTGCCGCAGAATTTTCAGATCGCATCGTGCTGCTGCACAAGGGCAAATGTCCGAGGATTGGGACGCCGGCAGAGGTTTACGAACGCGAATTGCTGGAAGAAGTTTTTGAGGCGCCGCTGGAAGTGGAAAGCGGATACAGCGGGCGTCCGCGCGTGATTCTGAGGGCTACGCGCTGAGGGCTCACAAGTTTTGTTTGGTTAGGTTGCGGTGGCAGAAATCTGCCTTCGCAAGCGGCGTGCTGCAGAGGATGCGGCGCGCTGTTCACAATGACCCGAGACTCCGCGCACGGGAAGACGGTGAAAAGCCGTCGCCGCCGCGCGACTGTAAGGCGGAGATTCTCGGCGCGTGCCACTGTCGCTCGTTTTGAGTTGCAAGCAATTGCGATTTAAGACTTGCGATGGGAAGGCCGCGCTGATGTTTTGGCGTTACCGAGCGAAATCGGTAGCGCCAGGCAAGCCGCCAAGCCAGGAAACCGAGCGGAATCTCAATCTTGGTAAATATGCCATGCGCTGGGTTTGCGGACCGTTTGAATCGGTGACGGATCGCAAGAAAACGGCGCAAAGCATAGATGCCAGGACAACCTTCAACTCCCGCGCGAGAGGGAGAGGAGGAAAAATGAGACTGCTCCGCTTCTTAGTTCTTGCTTCAGCAAGTTGTTTTGGAATTTTGTTTTTTCTCCCCACCGTAACACCAGCACAGCAAACCGCCACAATCACCGGAACGTTAACAGACCAAACTGAGGCAGCAATCGTGGGGGGGTTGGTAACAGTACAGCCGATCAGTGCCACGGGGGCGAGTGTTCACGCGGAAAGCGGGCCAGACGGAAGGTTTTCGCTGGCACTCAATCCTGGACGGTACCGCGTGACCGTGGAGCACCACGCGTTTAAAAAAGAAGAGCAGGAATTCATGCTCGCTGCCGGTGACGCTCGCACATGGAACCTGCGCTTGCAGCTTGAGCCGATGTCGGCTGACGTGGTAGTGAGCGCGTCCGCTGAACCTGCGACGATTGAGAATACGGCCGCGCTGGTAAACATCGTGACGCGGGAGGAAATCGATCAGCGCGGTGAGATTTGGCTGACGCCGCTGACGCAGGGAATACCGGGAGTGAGCTTTTCGCAACTAGGCCCCCTGGGCGGTTCAACGACGTTTTTCCTGGACGGTGGGAATTCGAATTACACCAAGCTGCTGATCGACGGAGTGCCGGCGAATCCACCAGGCGGGCTGGTGGATTTTTCTAATTTCTCGCTGGACGGAATTGACAAGATCGAAGTGGTGCACGGCGCTTCGAGTGTGCTTTATGGCTCGGACGCCATGACCGGCGTGATGCAGATTTTCACGCACCGCGGCAATACCAGCCAGCCGGTGCTGGAATTGAATGCCGACGGCGGTACGTTTAATACTCAACACACTTCGGGCCAGTTAAGCGGGATGCTGGGAGCTTCCGATTATTCGATGGGCGCGGCTTATTTTGACAGCGACGGGCAGGGCCCTGACGATTATTTCCGCGATACAACGCTGTGGGGAAATTTTGGCTGGAAATTTTCCGACACAGATACGCTGCGGCTGACGTTGCGAAATAGCTCGAGCGATGCGGGACAGCCGGGACAGACGGCGCTCGGTCCATTGTTTCTCGTGCCGGGACAACACACTGTCCTGCACGATTTCGCCTCGGGGTTAACCTGGAATTTCCAGACTGGCGACTGGCAGCACCAGATCATTGGATTTGAATCCCGCGACTATTCGCTGGATGTGGGGCCCTTCGGTTCCTTCCCTTCGGACTTCAATCGTGCGGGACTAAACGAGCAATCGAGCTATCTTTTCCCTAATGGTGGCGTGTCTATTGGATATTTCTTCGAAGTGGAAAATGGCGGAGCGACTGCGCGGCACAATCAAGCGGGTTATGTGGAGGTGCACTACCAACTGGTACACCGGCTAACGGTAATTGCGGGCGTGCGTGCGGATGGCAATGGATTTTACGGTGTGCGCGCGGTTCCGAGAATAGGCGCGGCATACGCGTTGCGTTATGGTTCCGGCTTCTGGGGCTCGACGCGGTTGCGCGCGTCGTACGGGCTGGGGATTAAAGAGCCGGAATTGCTTCCGCCGGATTGCAGCCCGCAGCTCGATCCGGAGCGCAGCCGGACGGTGGATGTGGGATTCGATCAGGTGTTGGCTTCGGACCGAATTCGTTTTTCGGCTACGGCATTTTTCAACCGATTTCAGGACATTGTTAGCTTTGCCACGCTGACGAATGGCGGAAACTGCCCGGCGTTCGGGGGAAGCTTCTTCAACACCGACTTGGCGCGCGCGAACGGCATCAATTCGACAATTGAGGCGAAGCCGTTGCATTGGTTGAACATCGTAGGAAACTACACCTACGACGACTCGAAGGTGTTGAAGACTACCAATCCGCTGATGGATCCGGCGCTGGCACAGGGCAGTCGTCTTTTCAAGCGGCCGCTGAACTCGGCCAGCTTGATTGCCAATGCGCATTTTCATTGGGCCAACATCAACCTAGCCGGGTATTACGTGGGGCGTCGGACGGATAGTGATTTCGATAGCGTACGTGTTGGAAACATGTGCACAGGCCCTTGTATTACGAGCGATCCGAGCTATGTGCGCTGGGACGCAGCGACGACCGTTCCCGTAGCTAAAGGGCTTTCGGCAATCGCGCAAGTGCAAAACCTGTTCGACCGGAAGTATCAGGACGCGGTCGGATATCCTGCACTGGGCCGGGGTTACCGCGTCGGAATACATTACGTTTGGGGTAGAGACTAGGGCGTTCGCGAACGGCGAGGCTCGAAACTTCATGCGTTCAGTTCGACGCCGCGATTTTGACGTTGAAGGATGAGGACTCGCGTGCGCTCATTAAGGCATTTGGAAGCAGCCGTTATCGAGGATTTTCGCAACCCAATCGGAGTGTGGGAGACCGCAACTGGAAAGAGCTTCAAGCTCTTTATCCACGTCATATTCCACGCGCCGGATTGTCGGCCTATCTTCATCCAGCAATAAATATGCGGCGCGACGATCGCCGTCGTAGGAAAGGCTGACGCTGCCTGTGTTGGCGACAGTCATTCCCGAGACGCTCCGAATGTAGGAGCGATGGATATGGGCATAGACAGCGACCGGCTGGCCAAGCGGTGCGTAAACCGACCCCAGCTCGGCATCGCTCGCTGAGTGCAGAGGTGCGCGCCACAAATTTTCGGGACTGGCATGCACGAGCGCCATCGATCCATGGACCTGAATGCGCGGAAGGCCGCGCAGCCAAGTGAGCCGCTCTTCTCCCAGTGCTTCGCGGGTCGCAGTCGCCATTTCCTGGAAGGTGGCGAGAAGGGGTTGCAGCTTCGGAGATTGATTCGCCAAATCCGTCAGTGATTGTGGCGCCCAGAGCATCTCATCCGTATTGCCGACGACGCCTGGCCATCCGAGATCGCGAATGCGATCTACAATCTCCGCGGGACTCGCTCCCGACGCAACTAAATCGCCGCCATGAAGAATTAAGTCCGGAGAGGTTAGGCGCAGATCTGCTAGAACCGCCTCAAACGCGGTTCGGTTGCCGTGGATGTCGGATACGACCGCCATGCGCATACAGTTTCTCGGTTCGAGCAGAGCTACGATATCACTCCTGTTTTAAGGACTGGCAATGTCTAGAGTGACCGGCAATAGGTTGGGCGCGAGTGTTATAATTCTGCGCTACCAATGAGCCGGACAACAGAAGAACGGCCGCGTGTCGCGCCGGAAATCAAAGAACGTTATGAAGCGGTGATTGGGCTGGAAGTGCATGCGCAGCTCAAAACGCTGACGAAAGCGTTTTGCGGCTGCTCGACGCGCTTCGGCGACGCTCCAAATTCCAATACTTGTCCGGTGTGTCTTGGTTTGCCTGGCGCGCTGCCGGTGTTGAACCGAAAAGCGCTTGATTTGGCGATTCGAGCATCGCTCGCACTGCATTGCGAGATTCACCAGCGCTCGGTATTTGCGCGCAAGAATTATTTTTATCCGGACTTGCCGAAGGGCTACCAGATCTCGATGTACGAATTGCCGCTAGCTACAAAAGGCTCTTTGGAATTTGAGCTCGAGGGCGCGGTGAAGCGAGTGGGAATCACGCGCGTACACATGGAAGAAGACGCGGCCAAGAATTTGCATGAGGGATTCGCGGATTCCGACCGCTGGAGCTACATCGATTACAACCGCTGCGGCGTGCCGCTGATAGAAATTGTATCGGAGCCTGATATACGGACGCCCGCCCAAGCGTATTCATATTTGACGACGCTGAAACAGGTGCTGGAGTACACGGAAGTGAGCGATTGCAACATGGAAGAAGGTTCGCTGCGCTGCGACGCGAATGTGAGCGTGCGGTTGCGAGGCGCTCCGAAATTCGGGACTAAAGTGGAGGCGAAGAACCTGAATTCATTTCGTTATCTGCAGCACGCTTTGGAATATGAAATCGTGCGGCAAATAGGTGTGCTGGAGTCAGGCGGGCAAATCGTGCAAGAGACGCGTTTGTGGAATGTGGCGGCGGGACGCACGGAGCAGATGCGCTCGAAGGAATTCGCGCACGACTATCGCTACTTTCCAGATCCGGACCTGCTGCCTCTTTTGGCTCCTGAAAGATTAGTGGAAGAAGTTCGGGCGGAGATGCCGGAGCTTCCGGACGTAAAACGCGCGCGCTTTTTGCGGGAGTATGGGATTACACCGTACGACGCCGAGGTTTTGACCGCGACGCGGGCGCTGGCGGACTATTTCGAGGCGGCTGTACGCGCGGGGGCGCCGGCTAAAGCGGCAGCGAATTGGATTTCGACTGAATTATTGCGCCGGCTGAATGAAGCTGGGAAAGAGATTCAAGATTGTCCGGTGCCGCCGGTCGCACTGGCGGAATTACTCGCAAAAATTGAGAGCGCTGAAATTACCGCAGCCACCGGAAAGAAAGTGTTTGCAACGATGTTCGATAGCGGGAAGCGCGCGGCTGATATTATTTCCGCCGAGGGGATGTCGCAGATCAGCGATGCCGGCGCGATTGAGAAGATCGCACGGGCGGTGGTGGCCAAGAATGCGGAGAACGCGGCGAAGTATCGCGCGGGGAATGAAGGCGTGTTCAAGTTTTTCGTGGGCCAAGTGATGAAGGAAACGCGCGGGCAGGCGAATCCGCAAGTGGTGAACGACGTTTTGAAACGCGTGCTGGCAGAATCGTAGCCCAGGCGAATCGAAGGATCGAACGAAATGCTTAAAGAAGGTGATAAGGCCCCGGACTTTTCGGTGACAGCCGATAACCGCAAGACGGTGTCGCTCAAGGATTTTCGCGGGCGGAATTTGGTTCTCTACTTTTATCCGAAGGCCAATACCCCGGGTTGAATTAACGAAGCGTCCGAGTTTCGTGACGCAATGAAGGAATTTGAGAAGCTGGATACGTCTATTCTGGGATGCAGCGCGGACGATGTGGAAGCGCAGACAAAATTCAAGCTGAAGCATAAGCTGAATTTTCCTCTGCTGGCGGACACCGAGTTCAAAGTGATCGAGCCGTACGGCGCGCGGCGGATGAAAAGCTTTCTGGGGAAATCATTCCTGGGAATCGTGCGCATGACCTTCTTGATCGGTCCGGACGGAATCATCCGGAAAATTTGGGATAAGGTGACGCCGAAAGGCCACGCGGCCGAAGTGATCGCGGCGATCAAGGCGGGATAAGCTCGGCAGACCCGGGTTATAAAGTCAGGCGGAAAGCTCCGTTATTTTCCTCGATTAGCGCGTTATCGATTAGTCGTGTTTCCCCCAACTTTGCGGCTAACAATATTAGGCACTCGCCACGCACACTCACGACCGGCTCAAGAGTTTCTGCGTCCACGATTTCCGCATAATCGAGAACAACACCGGGTTCCGAATCAATCACGCGGCGCAATGCGGCCAGCAAAGGGTCCGCGCTGCGTTCACCCGCGACGATTTTCTGGCGCACGGCTTCGAGCGAGCGGTACAACGCGGTGGCGGCGCGGCGCTCGTCGGCGTTCAAATAAACATTTCGCGACGAGAGGGCTAACCCATCGGGCTCGCGAAGGATTGGACGCACGACGATTTGCGTGGTGAGATTAAGGTCCGCGGCCATTTGGCGAATGATGCGGGCTTGCTGGGCGTCCTTGCGTCCAAAATACGCACGGTTGGGCTGAACGATCCCCAAAAGTTTCAACACAACCGTTGTGACACCCTGAAAATGTCCGGGGCGCGAGCGGCCTTCCAACTTTTCGCTCAGGCCTTCCACCGTGACGGTGGTGCGAAAACCTCGCGGATACATTTCTGCAGGAGTGGGCGCGAACAGATAATCGACTCCGAGATTTTCAAGGGCAGCGCGGTCCGCTTCGAAAGCGCGTGGATATTTCCGGAAATCTTCGGAGGGACCGAACTGTTTTGGGTTTACGAAAATCGAAACTACGACGGGAGAGCATTCCGCTTTCGCTGCGCGGATGAGTGAGAAGTGGCCTTGGTGCAAGGCGCCCATGGTTGGAACGAGGCCGACGAGGCGATCCTTCGCGTGCGCTTCGCGGGCTACCTGGCTCATCCACGATATGGTGCGGATTATTTCCATGGCATTGGTGAGGGATGGGGATCTCAGAGAATTGCGTTGAGCGAAATTGTCGGACGAAGCGACGGCGTCATACTTTGACCTGGGCAGCGCGCTCGCGATAAAAAAAGATCAAGTCGGTAGAGATTGGCTTGGCATCGAGCTGGCGAAGCATGGTGGCAACCTGGCCGCGATGGTAGGCGCCGTGGTTGACGAGGTGCTGCAACATTTGTGAGAGTGGCGCGGCCTGCGGAACCCCTGCGGTTGTTTTGTGTTCAATCACGCGATCTAAATCTTCGGGCTTCAATGCGGCGACGTAGCCGAGAAGGTTGCTTTCGACTTCAGCCCAGCGGGTGCGGACCGCTTCGAGCGTGGGGAAATCAGTTGCGGGAGGGTATTTATCAGGCGAACGTCCCAACCACCGCTCGCGCCACAACCATTCCACCAGAAGGATGTGAACGAGGGTGTCGCGCACGGAGCGAAAGCTGGAATGTAAATCTCGCTTGAATTGCTCGTGGCTCAGCGGCGCGCAGGCTTCCAGAGTGCGGCGGTTCGCCCAGGAGTTGTAGTCATACAGGCTGCGGAAGTCTTCGAGGTTCATGCGAATGTGTCTCCTTCACAATGCGGAATCCGCGTATCGGACGAGCAGATCGTTCAGGTGCGCTGGCGCGCGAGAAGTTGTTCGCGCAATTCGGCCGGCGAATGGAAAGATTCCGCGTCGGATGGAAACCTGCCATCGCGCACATCGTTGCAATATGCTTCCGCAGCGCGCGAAATCTCGGCGCCGAGGTTGGCATACTGCCGGGCAAACTTCGGCTTATGACCGATGGTGAGTCCGACGAGATCGTGAAAGACGAGCACTTGTCCGTCGCAATCGGGTCCGGCGCCGATGCCGATGGTTGGAATGTGGAGCTTGTCGGTAATGCGGGCGGCGACCTCGCGCGGGACGGATTCCAACACAACGGAGAATGCGCCGGCGGATTCGACGGCGCGAGCGTCGCGTTCGAGCTGGCGCGCAGCGTCGGTCGATTTGCCTTGAACGTGAAAACCGCCCAGAGCGTTGATCGATTGCGGCGTTAGACCGACATGGCCCATCACAGGAATTTCGGCTTCGACTAGGCGCGTGATTAATTCCAGACGGCGTTCGCCGCCTTCGATCTTCATCGCTTCGGCGCCGCCTTCTTTCACCAGGCGCATGGCGTTGCGTATGGATTCCTCGATCGAGACGTGAAAGCTGCCGTAAGGCATATCGGCGACCAACAAAGCGCGCTTCGTTCCACGACGGACGGCGCGGACGTGATGCAACATTTCTTCCAGCGTGACCGGCAGCGTGCTGTCGTAGCCAAGCACCACCATACCGAGCGAATCGCCGACTAACAGTATCTCTACGCCGGCTTCGTCGAGCAGACGAGCGGTGGGATAGTCGTAGGCCGTCAAGCAAGTGATTTTCTTATTTGTTGCGGGAGAGCCAGAGCTGGAACTGAATTTGCGGGATTGAATGTCAGGCACGGTAATTTTACCGTTGCCCGCACGCGGTGCAACACTCATGTGAACCTCCGGTGCCGCTCCCAAGTTCGGGATGCAGCCCAACCAACAATTTCATTCTAGCAAAAAGCGGCTGTTGCAGTAAGGATTAGTTGGCCTGGTACGCCGCCGCCGCCGATCGCCGAGTTGACTGACGTTTATTGCGCGTCGGTTACCTTACCGTTAACGAAGGTGACTTTGAGATCCTTATAAACGTAGATCTGCTTGGTACCCAGGTTGATGATTTTCTCCGGCTGACCGAGTATGGCGATGACCTGGTCGGGAGTTTGACCTTTGTCAACTGTGGCTGGCGGGGCTGGAGGAGGCGCTTCCGCTGCCGGCGCTGCGTCTGCTGCCGGCGCCTGGTCCGCTGCGGGCTGTGCGTTTCCCTTGTCGTCGGACTTTGCGGAATCGTCTGGTTGGACTTTGAAGACTTCCGCGACGGTCTTCAGCACGTCGTCGGTTGAGGGCGTGGAACCTTTGGGATAAAGAAACTTGAGTGTGCATTGGTAACGCACGTCGTTATAAGGGTCGCTGAACAGTGTGAAAAGGACGCCGTCCGACTGCACGGCGATTCCGGTGACCCAGAATTTTTCGCCGGTAACGAAGTGCCGTGACTGCGTCTGCGCCTGTGATGGAGGCGGATGGCCGATGAAGCTGCCAAATTTCTGGACGTTATCGTGCACACCGAAGGCGCCCTCTGAGAGCTTTCCGGCTTTGTACGTGTTCTGGGGCAAGACCTGGTTAGCTGTGCTGTACATGATGATTTTGTCTTTTTGGAGAATCAAAACGGCGCCAGCGGTGACGATGTCGCTCTTGTCGTCGGTGGGCTTAGTGAGCGCGTAGGTTGATTCCAACTGCTGTTGGAGTCCCTGGGCTGAACTGCGAGGACTGATGCCGAGCGATGCAAACACCAAGGCTGCGACGATGCTGAACTTAATAATTGCTGGGCGCGAGAACATTGGCTTCCCTCACTAGGCAGAAATTTTTTCGGGGAGCGGGGGAGCATCCCTTTTGCATGAAACGCCGTAACTATAGGTAAGCGGACAAGTCCTGTCAACAAATCCGCGACTTAAATCGAACCTGGAGCTCCATCAGTTTTTACCTGCTGCGTAATGCGAACCGAGAAAGCCAGCTTTTTAGCGCTGACTCTCCCGGTCCCATGAACACTTTGCTCTCGTAAATGGGATTAAGCGTGGTTAATTGCTGATCCCATCGTTTTGGGCTACCTGGACGTCTTTATCAGCCTGGTCAGCCTCTTCTTGTTGTTTCTGCAAATCGGCTGCGGCATTGGGATCGGGCGTTGCCTGACCTTCGGGGTTGGGCTTGGAAACAGCCGAACCGGCCGGAGCGGCGGGCATGCCGTTCTTGCCCTGATTCTTCGCCAGCTGTTCGAGACCGTCATCGATCTGCTCGCGGAAATGATTGTGCATTTCCTGCAGGCTATCGAGCGAAACTGCAAGCTGCGAACCGGAACTGCAGTCGCCCTTCTGGCTGCCGCTGACAAGCACTTTAACGTTGTTGTTGGAGTCCGCGGTGTCGTCGATGCGAGTAAGAACGTCGCCCTGGGTCAACGAACACTCGGTGCCGTCGGGCAATTGCGGGTTGAGGGCGTCGGACACGATGAAAGTGCGATTGTTAGGATTCAGCGCGTCCGGCACTACTTCAGGCGGAGTGGCTGAGGCTGACGCGTCTGCTGCTGGCGACGCCGTCGCCGGAGCACTGGCTCCGCTCGCCTGTGTGGCCGCTGCATCGCGCTCGGCCGCGATTTGTGCTTTCACCTCATCCGCGATGGCCTGCTTCACTTCCGGTGTAAGAACGACGGCACTCTGAGCACCGCCACCTCCGCCACCGTCCGCCGGGGCGCCTGCATCACCGCCTGCTGCGGCATTAGCGTTTGCCACGGCATTCGCTTCCGCCGCGGCTGCGTAGGAAGCCTGCAGATTTGCTGCGATCAAATAATCAGTGATCCAAAATGCCGGAGCTGCATAGACAGGATACGGGTTGAAGTAATAGCCATAGAATCCGTACCAAGGTGCTCCGCCCCATCCCCAACCCCAGCCAATCCCGGGGCCCCATCCGCCGTAGGCCCATCCATAGTAGCCACCGCCCCAGTAGCGTCCGGGGTAGTAGTGGTTGTAATAGCCGCCATGATAGTAGCCCCTGCCATAAGCACGCGCATAGGCGTGGCCACCTCGGTAGTAGGTGCGGCTTGTGTAGCTGCGGCCGCCGCGTGAGAAGCTATGTTCTGTGTAACCTCGGCCTTTTCCGGTGCTTACTACGCGGCTCCCGTCCGCTCGCGTTGAGCTGACAGTTCTGCTGCCGTTGGCGCCGTGGTTGATGGTTGCGCCGCTTTTGGTATGGACCGAGCCGACTTTACCGCTGGAGGTGAAGCTCGCTTTATTCCCGCTCTTGGTCGTGACGCTGGTCGTCTTGCCCGAGCCGTTTAAGGTTTTCGTATTTCCATGGGCGGTTGTGACGGTCTTGCTGGCGCCCTTGGCGCCGCCAGCGGTATTTGTCTTGCCCGCGGCGGCATTGGTCTTGGCGCCGCCAGCTGTGGTGGTCTTGGCGCCACCGGCAGTAGTTGTCTTAGCGCCGCCAGCTGTGGTGGTCTTGGCGCCACCGGCAGTAGTCGTCTTGGCGCCGCCAGCTGTGGTGGTCTTGGCGCCACCGGCAGTAGTCGTCTTGGCGCCGCCAGCTGTGGTGGTCTTGGCGCCACCGGCAGTAGTCGTCTTAGCGCCGCCAGCTGTGGTGGTCTTGGCGCCACCCGCCGTAGTGGTCTTAGCACCGCCAGCGGTGGTCGTGTGGCCACCATTGGCTGTAGTCTTTGCGCCCCCACCGGCCGTGGTTGTATGTGAGCCACCGGCAGTGGTCTTGGCGCCGCCGCTCGTATTCGTATGTGAAGGAGCCGAAGATTTGGCCGGCGCGGATGGATGCGACCCGCCGCCACCGCCGCCACCACCACCCTTGTTTTTCTGGCCCCAAGCAAGACTTGGGAGCATGAGTAAGACTAGAAACGCAACCCACTTTGCACCGAGCTTATAGTTTGGCTGGCCCGATTTCATAGTTATCTCCTCTTGTCGAAACTTTATTTGCGATTCAACTTCTGCGATCGATAGCGAGAATTCTTACGGTATTGACTTACGTCCCTAGACTTCTTGCATGTCGACAGTTGGTACCCAGAGCGCGCTTTCAAATTGGTTGTCAGGAACGAGTATCAGCGAGCGCCAGCCTCCGAGTCGACTGTGACGAGAACCATTTAGCCCCGGAATGGGCTTACTACAGGCCTCTGCAAGAGCCAGGTTACAAGGGCAGTAATAAGTGAGGAAACTATAATCCGAGCTTTGGCGAGGTGTCAATTCGAAACGAAACCCGCTAGTGCTCTTTGCACCACGCCCAGCTCGAATTTTCTTCACATCCCGCCTTGTAAACCCGCATAGCTCGCAAAAGTTGCAAGATTTCGATGGACGGCGGGTTAAGAACGGGTGAGCTAGCCCTAAGGGCGCAAGCTGCTTATGAACGGCGGACAACAACCCTAACGAATAGTCAGGATTGGACGACGGACGTGGGCATTTGGGGCTCCACGCCACGCCATCCGACGGGGCGTCCCTGGACGGCTTCTTTTAACGCGCGGAAGAGCACTACATACATCATTTGGCGGTAATAGAAGCGCTGCAGGATTAGCGGCGCTAATAACGTCCAATCCTCGTTTCTTTCCAGCGCGAAGGCGACCACGCAAGTTAAAAGATCGATGACCATGAAGATGGCAAAGAAAATCAAGGAACGCTCGACGTCTTGGAGCGTCCACAACTGCGGCAAGCGGGCAATTCGGAGTTGCGCTAGTCCCCACAGAGCGATGGAAAGTATAAAGAGAAGATCGATGACGGGCGACACCAGAGGAAGAATAATCTGGAAAAGGAAAATATTGGGAATGGCAATCCAGCCGAGCGTTCCATAGCGAGGTTTGCCCACCGCGTCGCGATGCTTCCATACGGCTTGCAGCGTTCCGAACGTCCAGCGGAATCGCTGGCGAATCAAAGCTTCCACAGTATCGGGAACTTCCGTGCGTCCGATGGCTTCTTCGTCATACAAAATCTTCCAGCCATTCCGCCGGATCGTAAGAGTGAGATCGGTATCTTCCGCTACCGTGTCACCGGAAAATCCGCCGTTAGCGCGCAGCAAATCCGTGCGCCACGCACCGGCGGCGCCAGGCACTACCGGAATGCAATTCAACAGATCGAACGCGCGTTTCTCCAAGTTCTGACTGGTGATGTATTCGAGAGCTTGCCAACGAGTGAGCCACTTGTTGCGATTCATTACTTTTACGTTTCCCGCAACCGCGCCTACCTTTGGATTGGCGAAATGCCGAACAAGGCGCGGAACGGCTTCGGGGTCCACAATCGTATCGGCATCGATAGAGACAACAATTTCACCGCTCGCTTCCGCGAGGGCGTGATTGAGCGCCGCGGGCTTTCCACGATTTGGCTGGAGTAACAACCGCACGCGCGGGTCGCGTCCGAAATTGGCGCGCACCAACTCCGCTGTGCGATCGGTGGAACCATCGTCGATTACAAGAATTTCCAGCTTGGGGTAAAGGGAAGCGAGCGCCGAGCGCACGGTATCAACGATCACAGTCTCTTCGTTGTAGGCCGGGATCATCACGGTGACTTCCGGTTTGTACTCAGGATGGTCCACCGGTGACGGCCGCAGTTTTTCGGCCAAAGCAAGCAAACCGATAATGAGGGCGCGGCCGCTCACGAGCAAAATCCCCGTCATAAAAATGAAAGCGATGCCAAAACGGAACCAACGGAAGGCTTCGAAGGCGAACGCGTCTGCACGCGCGAGCAACCATTCCTGATGGCTGAGCGGCGGCATCACTTGTGCGCGCGTTTGACCCAGCAGGCTGCCCACCGAAACGAATTCGTAGCCCTTGGCGCGAAGGCCGTCAATAATTTGCGGCAGAGCTGCAATGGTATGGCTGCGGTCGCCGCCGCCATCGTGCATCAAAATGATGTTCCCTTTGCCGGTTTGGGTATCTGCCATCACGCGCTGGACAATCGTGTCCACCGGCGGCGGCGCGCCGCCATCCGCTTCTCCCCAATCGTGCGGGTCGATCTGCGCGCCGACAATGATGTAACCCATGGACTGCGGAACGGGAAGCATCGCAATTTCGCTAGCGGTTTCGGGCTGATGATCGATGCCGTACGGCGGGCGGAACAGGAGAGTTTTCACTCCCAAATTACTTTCCAAAAGTAGCTCGGTGAGATTCAGTTCGAACTGAAGCTGAGATTTTGAAATGGTCTCAAAATCAGGGTGCGTAAATGTGTGATTGCCAACTTCATTTCCAAGGTCGAATTCACGTTTGACGATTCCAGGATACTGATTTGCGGACTCGCCGATCACGAAGAAAGCCGCGGGAACTTGCTTCTGATGCAGGATGTCCACAATCGCCGGGGTCCAAGTGTTGTCCGGACCGTCATCGAATGTGAGGGCTACTTTGTGCGGGGCGTATCCCATCTGATCAATGCGCCAGGAAAGCGGATAGGCCTTGAAGGTTTCGTCGGTGAAAAGATCGGTGTCGGAATCGTATTCAAATTCACGGCGGCCGCTTTGCGGAGTGGCGGTGATGCGCCAGATATCGCCCTGGCCTTCCAGAATTAAGTCGTAGCCGGGAGGAACTTCCTGCACTTTGTTGCGAATCGTATCGTCGGGATGGGTGGCGTCCCATATGAACCATATGGATGGATCTTCCATGCCCAAGCGCCACAGCGCTGTGCCGCGGACGCCGGCACGCTCAGCGGCACGCAACTCGTTGTAAGCGGTGAGTGCGTCCAGCATCCAGACTTGGTGTACGTTGTTTTTTTCGTCTTCGTAGGAGTAGTGCGGATTCAGGGAGTCGGAATCGAACTCCACCTCCGTTTCCGATTCCACTGCAGTGACCATGGCCTGCTGAAACGTAACTGGTTGCGCGATGGGATGCGGAACAGTCTTCGATTTTGCCTGCCAGTCATAGCCATAATTCGCGATGCCCATCATAATTTTTTCGGCCGGCACCAGTTTGAGGATGTTCTGTATGTTGGTGATAAACCAATCTTGAGCCGTGATCGGGCCAGGGTCGGAAGTCGAGTAATGGAAATCGTAGTTCATGAATATTATTGCGTCGCTTTGTGCCGCCAGATATTTGTAGTCGTAGGTCCAGTCCGCTGCGGGGAGCGCGACCATCAATTTCAGATTCGAGGCCCGCAGTGATTCGCCTAAATCGTGAATGAAGCGATTGAAGTCTGGCATGCTGGATTTTGGGACCTGCTCGAAATCCACGACCAGGCCGGGCTGGTGCTGCGACTTGACGAAATCGCTGAGTTCTTTGACGAGGCGGTCGCGGGCCGCCGGATGGGCGAGCATGTCCGCCATGTCTTTGATGGCCCAATCTTTTCCGTTGTAGTTGTTGACCATGGACATGACCGGGAGCTCGAGGCCAGTGGGCTGCATGGATTTCATCCAGGCATCGAGTTTCGTGTGGGTGTCAATCTCCAGGTGCCCGTCGGGCCAGGCGGCGTGGAGCGCGTCAGGAATCAGCAAGTCGATGTCGCGATAGTGCAACTGCAGAGAAGCCAGGCTGGATGCGTCATCTTCCTCGTAGAACGCGGCACGCAATGGATCGTAGTTTTGCGGAATCTTACCGAGCGCGGCAATTTTGCGTTTGCGGCCGCGAGTAGGCTTGGGTTTTAAGAGAGGAAGGTGCGCGCGAACGGCATGGAGGCCCGCATGCGTGTCGGCCTGCAAAATATCGGGGAGCTCAGGATTGCGGCCGACGTTAATCAGGAAAATTATGAGAACGATAGCCAGAAATCCGCCGGTGATTTCCAACACGCGGCGAGTGCGGCGCCAGCGGCGGCGTTCCTGGTCGTAGAAAATGGGCTTGCGTTCAGGCATCGGGACAATCCAAGCTAGCCGTCCATTGAGATGGTGTCAATTACCCAACACACTAAGATGCGCGTAAATGCTGGCCTCGCTGTAGTAGCTGGGTTGGCCCTGCGAGTGTTCTTCGTACTGAAGTTCCCCGTCACCGACTCGGGCGATGCTCCATTCTACCTTGAGTTGGCTTGGAATTGGTTGAAGAACGGAGTGTACGGATTTCCGGTAAATGGTCAGCTCACGCCTGTGGACATGCGCGTGCCGGGCTATCCGGCATTTCTTGCCGCGGTATTTGCGTTCGCTGGAAATTCTCCGCGCGCTGTGATGCTGGCGCAAGCGGTTCTGGACTTGGCTACCTGTTTCCTGATCGCGCTGATCGCTTCGCGACTGGCGCCTGGAGGAGCTCGCAGGCGTGTGTCGCTAGCTGGACTTTGGCTCGCGGCGCTTTGTCCGTTTACTGCAAATTATACGGCGGTGGTGCTGACTGAAACGCTGACCATATTTCTGACCACGTTGGCGATTTTGATTTTGCTGGAAACAGAGTTGGGCAGAAAAATCAGCGACTTTCGTGATAGTAGCTTTGCGCGGGGACTGTTGAATCGATGGTTTCTGGCGGGGATTGTGGTTGGGTTTGGCGCGCTTGTGCGTCCGGAAACACCTCTGCTGCTTTTTGCCGCTGGTCTGGTGCTGGCGATTAAGTGGTGGCGGTCGGTGGATTGGCCGAAGCTTTTGCGTGCGGGCTTACTACTCGCGGTTGGAGTGGTATTGCCGCTGATTCCCTGGGCCGCGCGGAACTGGCACACGTTGCACGACGTGCAATTCCTGGCGCCGCGTTATAGCGAGTTGCCTGGCGAATACACGCCGCTTGGTTTCAACGAGTGGACTAACACCTGGCTGTGGCATTTCCGCGATGTGTATCTGACGCAATGGAAAATAAATGTGGAGGAACTTTCGCTGGACGATATTCCCGCTACGGCGTTTGACTCACCTGCTGAACGCGAACGAGTTTCCGATTTGTTGGACCAATATAACGAAGAGTTGACGGTGGGGCCGGCGCTGGACCAGCAATTTCGCGAGGTTGCCCGCGAGAGAACTTCGCGCCATCCTTTGCGAACGTATCTGAAGATTCCATTCTTGCGCGCGTTGACTTTGTGGTTCACCCCGAGACTTGAACTGCTGCCGTATTCCGGGCATTGGCGTCCCGTGCGCGTGGAATGGGAAGACGATCGACCGGATTTTCTGGTGACGCTCGCTCTGGTTGTTGTGAATCTTATTTATTTGGCGCTTGCGGTAGTGGGGGCCTGGATTGCGCGGCGCCAGCCGGGTGTGGCGTTTCTGGTTGCGTTCATTATTATTCGCACGGCATTCTTCACCACGTTTGTGGAAACGCCGGAGCCACGCTACGTGCTGGAATGTTTTCCCGCAGTAATTGCGCTGGCGGCGCAAGTTTTCGCTGGGCGGGGGTTCGCGCAGAGGCTCTCGAGCTAAGCGTCTTCCACCGGCTCGGGATGAATCGTTAGCCTGAAAATCTGCGGGAATTTTTCTTTTACGCGGTCTTCCAATGCGGCGGTAATGTCGTGAACGTCGGTGATGGGAAGACTTCCGTCCATGGCGCAATGGCAAGAAACCAGGATTTTGTGATCGGCGCTACGCACGCGAACGTCGTGGCAATCAGTTAACTCGTGATACTCGGATTGGAGCGAATTTAGGAATTTCTGGACCGCGCGCGACAGGTCCTTCATCTCCTCAGCGCTGCCGATCTTTACGCCCAGCGGCTCGATGTGAATGTTGACGCGCGCAGCTGGCTCCGTGGCCTTAAGAATTTCGTTTTCAAGCTCGGTGGCGCGGCGGTGGGCTTCGCGGAGGCTGGATCCCTCTTCGACCTCCAGATGGAGTTCGATGAAGAGGTGCCCGTCATATTGATTCGCCGATATTTCGTGGATGGCGAGGCCGCGGCGCTGGGCGATGGCACGGATGGTTTCAAATAAATGTTCATTTTTGCGCGCGCGGGGTTCGACGTGGACCACCACGTCCGCGGGAACAATCTGGCTGATGCGCTTTTCCACCGTTTCGCTGGCGGCGTGGGCCTGCTCGAGACTCGCTGTGCGTGGGACGCTGATGGTTGCGTCCACAAAATAACGCTGGCCTGCGCGGCGCACGCGGACGCGTTCGGTGCGTAGGACACCTTCGGTTTTGTCCAAAGCGGCGGTGATGCGTTCGCGCAGGCCGCTGGGAGCAACGTCGAGGAGGGCATCGGCGGTGCGTTTGCCCAGGCGCGAGCCGATCCAGATAATCAGTCCGGCGACGCCGAGCGCGGCAACGGCGTCGAGCTTGCCCAGCCACGGGATGCCGAACCTCTTCCCGAGCAATGCGCCGGTGATGCCGAGGATAACTACGAAGGTGCTCCAAACATCCGTGGAAAAATGCAGTGCGTCGGCCTCCAGCGCTTCGCTGGGATATTTTTTAGCCACGCGATTCAGTGCGCGCGAACGGACGAAATCTATGCCCATGGCTGCGGCGAGAACCAAAATTGCGGTAAAGCTGGGGCGCACTTCGACAGAGTGGAAGATGAGGCGTTGAATGGCTTCCCATATGATGTAACCCGCGGTGAAAAGTAGGAGCGCGGTTTCCACGAAGGCGGAGAAGCTTTCCACTTTTCCGTGGCCGTACAGGTGATCGGAATCGGCGGGCTTGTCCGCCACGCGAACGGAGAGGTAGGTAATTACAGCGGCGACAAGGTCGAGAATCGAGTGCAAGGCCTCCGACAAAATTCCCAAGCTGCCGGTCAGCGCGGCGAGAAAAACTTTCAGTGTGACCAGCACAACGGCGGAGCCGATGGAGGCGAGGGCCGCCAGCCGCTTCTCACGCGAGGCCTGTTCGATCGAAACTGACGCAGATGGCATCGCCGGATTATACGCTGAGTCGAATGGCGCTTCGTAAGATCAGGCAAATCAGTACGCCCGATGACGGAAATGCGTTCGGTCATGTATCTTAGTGAAATGCGCCAGGGTCTTAGGAAGCGCAAATTTGTGTTCACTATCGTGGGTCCGGCATTGCTGTGCGTCCTGGGCTGCGATAGCCGATCGGGTGGTGCAGGTCGCTCACCTGCGGCTACCGAGTCGGCTGTGGTGCAAGCTACGATTCCGGCCGTGGCTCCCCCGGCGTCTTCTACGGGCGGGTTTGACGGCGCTAAAGCTTTTGAACACGTGCGCAAATTAGTGGAAATCGGGCCTCGACCGCCGGGATCGGATGGAATTCATCGCGCGCAGGACTACATCATCGGGCAGCTCAAAGGTTTTGGGTGCCAAGTGGAAGAGCACGATTTCCACGGCTCGACCCCACTTGGCGATATTGCGATGAAAAACATTGTTGCGAAGATCCCGGGCGCTGGTCGCGACATCGTTCTCTACACCACGCATTACGACACGCTACGTATGGCAAACTTCGTCGGCGCGGATGATGGGGGCTCTGGTACAGGCACGATGCTGGAGCTGGCGCGCGTGTTTTGCAGCCGACAGGCAAACAGCGCGCTTACCGTGTGGATTGTTTTTTTCGATGGTGAAGAAGCTCAGAATAACTGGACAGATAAAAACAGCGTGCAATGGATGGATACGAATAGCACTTTTGGCAGCCGCGAGATGGCAGCGAGTATGGCGCTAGCGGGAGACCTTGAACGCGTGAAAGCGATGATTCTTGCCGATATGATCGGGTCGTCAGATCTGAGGATAAAGCGCGACACAGGTTCGACTCCTTGGCTTGTGGATCTAATCTGGGCAACCGCAGCGCAGCTCGCCTATCAAAAGGTTTTTTTGGATGAACCTTATACGGTGGGTGGAGACGATCATTTCTCGTTCATTCGCCGCGGCGTGCCGGGGTGCGACATTATCGATTTCGATATTGAACCAACTTATTGGCATACGCCCGAAGATACGTTAGACAAAGTGGATCCACGGAGTCTTGCCATTGTGGGCCATGTACTAATGGAGACATTGCCTGCGCTGGAGAAGAAGTTCCACGGACACAAACCAGGAAGGAGATTCGTCCATGTGCAGGAACATCAAAACGCTCTTTAACTTCGAGCCGCCGGTAACTCCGGAAGAGGTTTGGGACGCTTCGTTGCAATTCGTGAGAAAAATTAGCGGGTTCAATAAGCCCTCGAAGGCGAACGAAGCTGCATTCGTTGGCGCGGTGCAGGAAATAGCGGAGGTGTCCATGCGTCTGCTGAAATCTCTTGAAACGAACGCACCGCCGAAGAATCGAGAAGAGGAAGCTGCCAGAGCGAAAGCGCGCGCCGCCGAGAGATTTGGCGCCCAAGGATGAACTGGGTCGTGGTGTAACAGGCGCCTTACCTCGCGAAACCAGAAACGAACTGAAGGCACCTTGCTAATTCCGAGTTTCCCCGGGTCTACCATCCCCTCGCTGTAGAGGACCAACGACTCCCTTTCCGGCGACGCCGACGGTTACTGGTTGGCGCTGTACTATTGCGACCGGTGTTTGCGGAGGGGAAAATGGAAGGTGGTAACTGACGCCAAGGATAGTTCAGCGGCAGAGTTGGGCAGCGCGGAAAAGCTGCAAATCCCGTAGGGTGTGTGAAAACGAATGGCTGATCCTGTACAAACTGCGCAAGCAACCGCGCTCGAAATCCCGGTCACGGTTCAAGGGTCGAAGAACGTGGAGGGAGCGGAGCGTCGGGAGCTGTTTACGGAGACGGCTAAGACGATGCTCGTTTCCGATAACGGCGCGGTGCTGAAATTGGACGCGAAAGTTTCGCCCGGCCAATGCGTTTTTCTGCGCAATGACAAGTCCGGAAGAGAAATTCTGTGCAAGGTGCTAGGATCGCGCCAAGCCGGCTATACAGATTTGGAATTTACCGTTTACGATCCGAAATTTTGGGAAGTACCGGCGGAACAGCCTGCAGCCAGCGCGGCGAAACCCGCGGCGGAAAAAGTAATTGAAGAAGTGATGTCGAATTCGGCCCCGGCGCCGAGTGCGGAATCCTGGGCGCGAGCCAGCGAAGGAGTTCCTGTCGCAAATCCGGAGACTGCTTCTCCGGCTGCCGCCGCTCCTTTACCTGAAGCGACAGAGACTTCTGCTGCGCCGCCAAAAAGCGCCGATGGAGCTGATACAAAGGACGCGGTGCCGGATTGGGATGAGGCAAGGGATGCTCAGCTAGTAGCCTTGCTGGCTTCCATGGACGGCAAGTCGAAGGCGCGGCGGGAAGCTCCGAAGGCAACAAAAGATGCTGGAGACGCCGCGAGTGCGGGGACAGGTGCGGATGTCGCGAACCAAGCTCAGGCAGGTTCGGAGGCCGCGGGTGAATCAGCGGCAGTCTCTTCCGTATTTTCCACGGTTGGCAGGATTCGCGAACTTGTGGCAAAGCAGAATCCGATCTATGTCGGAGCCGGCGCCGCTGTTTTGGTTGCGGCGGTAGTGATCGGCGTTTGGCACGCGAAGAGCTCTCCGGCGCGCATCGACAATCGACTATCCGCGTTCTCTGCGCAAACAGCGCAACAGGCCCCATCGGTTGCCGCACAGGCGTCGCAAACTCCGCTTTCAGTAGGGGTTGCGGGCGCGAACAATACTGGAGCAGCGTCTGGTGGAACATCACAGAACGCTCAGCCGCTGATTGAAGCTCAAAAGGGCAGTGTTCCGGCTGCACAGAGTGCAGCTCCTGCGACGGCGGGTGCTGACGCGACACGATCTGTCAAAGACACGGATTCTGACCCATCAACTGAACCCAGGTTTGTGGAGCCTTCGGCGAACCCGGACGAAAACGGAGAGGGGCACGCAGTACATCGAAAATTGAACGACGCGAAAAACGCGGGGAACGTCCCCGCCAAAATTGTGTCGCAAACTCAGCCGGAAATTCCCGCCTGGGCGGAAGGGTTGGACGTTGACCCGGTGGTGAAACTCGACGCGCTCATCGACGAAAAAGGCAACCTGGTTGAAGCAAAACCAATATCCGGGCCACGCGCGCTGCAAGCTTCGGCACAAAGAGCCGTGGCTCTATGGGTATTTGAACCTGGGCTCTCGGATGGAAAACCGACTGCGACACACATGACGCTGACTGTTGAGTTCCAGAAAAAAGACGCCGGGACGAAATAGTCGCCACGCGTTCAGAGTTTCAATGGATCTTCACAACAAGTGGAATTTCCACAGCGGAATAGCGTAGAAATGAAGTTATGTGGGGCAGAAAACTGCGTTCCGGCATCCGCTCGAGCATTCCGACACGAATTTTTCCAAACTTTTTAGGTTTATTGTGGTTGTCGTTTCCTGCGGTAATTCTGCTTCTGACGTCCTCATTCCTGCCGTCCGCTGAGGCGCAAACCTGTGGCTCACAGGGTGTCGCAGTGCAAGTGCTTGGTTCCGGAGGGCCGGAGCTGCAGGACAAGCGTGCTTCGAGCAGTTACCTGGTGTGGGAAGACGGGCAAGCGAAAGCGCTCATCGATGCGGGCGGAGGAAGCGCGCTGCGCTTTGGCGAGAGCGGCGCACAAATGTTGCAGCTCGAGGTGATTTTTTTCTCGCACTTTCACGTCGATCATAGCGGCGATTTTTCCGCGTTGATCAAGTCGTCGTGGTTTGAAGATCGCAAAAATCCACTCCCGATCTACGGTCCGCCCGGAAATGATTTCATGCCCTCGACTACCGAGTTTGTGAGTGATTTCTTCGGAGACAAGCACGGAGTTTATCGCTACCTCAGCGAACTCTTGGAGCCGGACGAAGAGGGTAGTTACAAAATGCAGCCGCACAACGTGGATGGCGGCTCCACACCGATAGCTGTATTTCATAACGACGACCTTCTGGCGTCCGCCGTGCGCGTAATTCACGGAGGTGTTCCGGCGCTGGCTTGGCGAATTGAAGCCCGAGGCAAAGTGGTCGTTTTCAGCGGAGATACCAATGGCGAGGGTAGCGGACTTGTAAAATTGGCGACAAATGCTGATTTGTTCGTCGCGCACAACGCGGTGCCGGAAGGCGTTACCGGGGTGGAGCGGAACCTGCACATGCCTCCTTCGGTGATAGGGCAAATTGCGCAGGAAGCCCATGTGAAGAAATTGGTTTTGTCTCATCGTAT